>Ga0163144_10001948_pt1 | contig 48192 bp, 51 predicted proteins | sample OliLak19BULKMAT1_FD_123175 | JGI IMG/M metagenome (GOLD analysis project Ga0163144, IMG submission 123175) | Freshwater microbial mat bacterial communities from Lake Vanda, McMurdo Dry Valleys, Antarctica - Oligotrophic Lake LV.19.BULKMAT1 | ecosystem: Environmental > Aquatic > Freshwater >... | reverse complement strand
GGCGACCATAGCGCGTTGGACCCACCCCTTCCCATCCCGAACAGGACCGTGAAACGACGTTGCGCCGATGATAGTGCGGTCATACCCGTGCGAAAGTAGGTCATCGCCAAGACCCATAAAAGCAGAACCCCTCCCAGCATCGCTGGGAGGGGTTTTGTCTTTTTAAGGGACACAAAATTGATGGCGAGTGAGGAGTTACTCCTTAATTTTGCGAAGCGGGCATTCAAGATGACATCACAATCTCGAATCGCACACCGCTACCGTCGGGCAAGTTACTCGCAGACACTGAGCCATTGTGAAATTCGGCGATCAGACGAACGATATAGAGCCCCAGTCCCAGGTGGCTGCCGCTCTCACCCCCATCTTGCCGCGACGACACCATGGAGTTGAAAAGGCTGTCGGCGATTTCGGCGCCAATCCTAGCGCCATTATTATCGACTCGAATACGGACACGCTTTGCAGACTCGCTCAGTGAAATGGCCACAGGCGTACCGGGTAGCGCAAAATCCACTGCGTTTTGCACCAGTTTATCGAGCATTTGCGCCACTGCGTCCGCAATGGCGTTAAGTACAATCGGTGCGTCCTGTTGTGTAAGAACAAATGCGGCTGATGGATACGCAAGCCGATAACCTTCAACGCAACTAGCAATCAGTCGATTCAGATTGCATACCTCTTTTTCAGAGCCGATCAGCATGCTTTCAAGTCGCGTCGCTTCCGACATACGCGAAATCAGCGAAGAAAGCCTCTGAACCCCCTCATCTGCTCGCGCGACATAGACGAGTCCATCTTGCGATATTTTTGTCGCACGTAAATTGTCCAGTGATGATCGCACTACAGCCAGGGGAGTTCGTAATTCGTGCGAAAGGCGTGCCGCCATCTGCTCAAGATAGTTATTGTATTGCGCCAAACGTAAAAGAATCGCCTCCAATGACAGCGACAGCGCGCCGATCTCATCCCTTGAACTCGAGCCGGAAATTTTCCCCATGATTCGACCCTGCGCATCGATCGCGGTTTCAGTTTCTCGCTGAAGCACGCGTACGCGGTGCGCGAGCCGCCAGGCAAACATCAACAAGGCGCCGAAACCAACCAGCAGGACGACTAAAGTCATCGCCAGCAAGGATTCCAGCGCCGCAAACGTAATGGACTGCGAACCGCTCGTCGTCTCCTCCACAACGACGGCCCCAACAATACTGTCACCCTGCCAAATCGGCTGCGCAGCCGACATGACCGTCGCAAGGCCTTCGTTTGCATAACGGGGATACGCGGTTGGTTGCCCCGAAAGTGCCCGTTCAACCTGGTTCATTACCGCCTGCGTCGCCTGACGCGGATCTTCGGAGATACTCACGCCAGGCTCGTGCGCAAAGACACGTAAGATTGGACGAACCGCTGTTGTGTACAGTTGTTGAAAAAAGCCGGTAGTTGGTTTTTTCACATCCATATTCTGCAAACTCCCGGCTAGTCCGCGTACCCGAGAAAGGGAATCAACCACCCAAATGCGCGTAGCATTTTTTGCCACCACGCCTAGTACCTTTTCAATTTCATCGGACGGCAAGTACGCGCTGCCAAGCTGTGCCGCCGTTTCCGGATCGGCGCTACCAAAAAGTGCTAACAACTTGCGCCGCTCGGCTTGTTCCGTTTCATCCCCTGACGTTGGTGCAGCAAACAGCTGTGGTCGATCCGATAGCGTTACCGAAAGCAGCTTTGCCGCGCTGACCAAGACCTGCCTCTGCCCTTCCCGCAAAAGCTGTTCCATTTGCTGCACAAAACGAAAGCCGATGATGGGAATCAGCAGCAGCAATACTGCAATCAGCAAAAGCCGGGTGCGAATACTATGGAGAAATGACGGCGCTTGCATGCGGGTCAGGCAACCTGCCAGCGATACCCCATGCCATAGACGGTTTCAATCGCGTCAAACGCCGGATCGGCTGCGATGAACTTCTTGCGAATGCGCTTCATGTGCGACGTAATCGTATTATCGTCTACCGTGAGTTCGGCCTCGCGCATGAGTTGATCGCGATTCTTTACGTGGCCGGGAAACTTGACCAACGCATGAATCATCCAGAATTCGGTGACGGTCAGTGCAACATCGACTTGTTTCCAGGCAACCGAAAGCCGGTTGATATCGAGCACGACATCACCCCGATGCAATACGTCCTCGGCGCGGCTGGGCACTTTCATCGCCTCCAGCCGACGAAACAATGCCGCAATGCGCGCGAGCAAATGCGGCATGCTTACTTCCTTCGTCACGTAGTCATCCGCGCCCAGCCGCAGGCCCGAAACAACATCGAAGTCGCTGTCGCGCGCGGAAAGGAAAATAATCGGCAGCGAAGATGACAGGGCGCGAAGGTCACGGCACAGGGAAAAGCCCCCATCGATTTCGTCGCCCAACCCGATGTCCAGGATCGCCAGGTCCGGCAGCCGGCTTTTGAACGCAGCATGCGCTTCGGGACGCGCTGCGTAACTCTCAACCTCATAGCCGCTCCGACGCAAGGCGTCACTGTAATTCTGACGAATGGCCTCTTCGTCCTCAACAATTGCGATGCGCTTCCCCATGTGCAGGCTTCCAAGTATGCGAGAGGTATATCTCTGCGCCGAATATACCGTAACACCCGGCGCGTAACGCACACTCGTCCCGTCATGCCACTTCGCCGCCACATTCGGTCGCCAGTCAGCCATTATTGGCGCACCAAAGCCGCCCGAATCAGGCCGCTAAATGCTCAGGTCGCTCACCACTACCGAGGCATCAAACATGAGAATGATCTGGGCAAGAAGAAAAGCATCACCTCAAGCCGGCGTAAACCGTATGCACTTCGTGATGCTGGATTTTCTCCGCATGTTTCTGGCTGCAGTTCTTTGCGGCATTGCGGTAAGCGTCATTGCTGCGGGACTCGCCCTTGTCCTGGCGCACGATGCTTACGCTGCCACGTCGACTGGCACTTCCCCTTCATTGGCCGTCTCCAATACTGATGTCAACGACGAGAGCGCAATTGCTATACGGCCCTATCCAGGCATGCTGTCGATTACCAGCGGCTGTGATGGTGAAAGTGTCGATGCTGTAGAGCGTGACTGGAAAGTGACGATCAACGGAAAGCACATTGACGTGCGCGTCATGCAGACGTTTGTTGTGCCTGCCGGCGATGCGAGCGCCGCAACTTTTAATGCGCTACTGCCTGTCGGCGCGAAGCTATTGCGTTTGACGGCATACACAACCGGCGGCATCTGGCAGGCAAAAATATTTGACTCAACGGCGTATGTCGAGCTAACAACCATGGATTTTCGCAAACTTGCGCGCCAGGGAATACTGATCGTGCAGAGCGATGATGGCGCGATTGCAACCGACGCGATCGTCAATCTTGCCGAAGCAGAGTCGGTTGACATCGAATACACCTACAGACTAAACGCAGAAGAATCAGCCGCATCACACGATCTCACCGTTACGCTCACGAATGACGATTTGCTTTCCGGCCAATGGCGCAATAGTCGGGCAATGAGCGGTAGCGTCTGGGTGGAATGGCAGGGCAGAAAACCTGCTCGTCTCACCAATATGCCAGCCGGCGCAGCACTGGAAATGCAGGGCAACGGCATCAGCGGGCTCTTCTGGACATCTCATCAACTCAGTAGCGCCAGGCCATTTCACCTTGCCTGGTCAATGTAGACAGCAAAACCGAACCTCGGAGCTGGACGCCCCGCGCTCTTTTGTAAAACCTTCCCTGCGGGGCGCGGGCGTCCTCTGAGCCACACCTTCTATTGGAGAGAGATTTTGCAGCGAGCCCTGTTTTTCCGTGTCACCTCAATTATTTTTTTGGCAGCGCTGTTACTCGTTCCCCTAGCCCTAATCGGCGGAATCGTGTCGCAGAGGCAGCATTTGCAGCAGCAGGTGGAAGGGACGATCGCGAGCAGTTTTGCCGGACCACAGCGCTTGTTTGGCCCGCTCCTGGTTATTCCCTACGTCGAACGTGAGGTCGTCGTCACGAACGACGAAAAAGGCAGGCAATCCTCACAAATCGTGCTTCATCAACGTCAGGTTTACCTGGTGCCCGAGCAACTGGTTTATGACGGAACGGTCAATGTGGAAGCCCGATACAAGGGGCTTTACAAGGCATTGGTATACGAAACCAGCGGTGTCTGGCGCGCCCGGTTCGAGGTGCCCGCGAATGCAGGCCTGAAAGTAAATCAGAACGTACTCACGCTGGGCGAAGCTTATCTCGCACTGGGATTGAGCGATGTCAGGGGTCTGCGCGGCAAGCCGAAGATAACGTGGACCGGACGGGACCTCAGCGCCAGAAACGGCACGCGTATAGATGCTCTGGGCGATGGTCTGCATGCGGTGATTGGTGAGGTCGGCGCCACTGAGCCGCGCCAGTACGATGTGACCGTGAGCATGGATTTAGCTGGCATGCGTTCGATGGCATTTGTCCCGACCGGCAAAACGACGGCGGTACAACTCCGCGCCGCTTGGTCGCACCCCAATTTTGGTGGACGCTTCCTGCCGCAGACGAAGCAAATTGATGAGCAGGGCTTCAGCGCGAGATGGGAAATATCCCATCTCGCCAGCAACAACAGCGAACTGATCCAGCGCGGACCCAAAGATGCCGCAGCACTGGAGGCGTTCGATGTGTCGTTCATCGAGCCAGTCAATATCTATCAGCAGTCCGAGCGGGCGGTGAAATATGGCATCTTGTTCGTCGCCCTTACGTTTACGGCATTTTTTCTGTTCGAGACGCTGAAAGACCTGAAAATCCACCCTATGCAATATGGCTTGGTAGGGCTTGCGCTGGCGGTATTTTTCCTGCTGCTTGTCAGCCTTTCCGAGCACGTCCGGTTTCTCTACGCCTACCTTATCGCCAGCGTGTCGTGCGTCCTGTTGATCGGCTACTACCTGACGCATGTACTGGACGGCTGGCGGCGCGGTGCAGGGTTCGCAGTAAAGCTTGGACTGCTGTACGCCGTTCTCTACGGTTTACTGCTCTCAGAAGATAACGCGTTGATGCTCGGATCTCTGTTGTTGTTCTCCGTATTGGCGGCAATGATGATTCTCACGCGCCGGATCGACTGGTACCAGCTTGGAACGCACAAGCCCGCAGTCACCGAGAGTTAGGCGGCCCAGACAGGTTGCTGCGACATCGAACGCCGCCAGGCACGCGCGCCGGGAAGACCGCGGTACAAACCCAGCGTATGCCGCATGATGCTATGGCGCGGCACGCCGTTCAAGGATTGTTCCGTGGCGTAGGTGCCGAGCCGCGCTTCGATAGTTTCACGCGCGATGATTTTGTGTCCGTCGCCATGAAAATCGCGGTCGAACGTCGCAAGCCAGTAGGGGTTTTGATAGGCTTCGCGGCCAATCATCACGCCATCCACGTGGAGAAGATGCTCCGTGATTTCACCTGAAGTACGTACGCCACCATTGAGCACGATGGTCAATGCCGGAAAATCGCGCTTCAACTGATACACGAAGTCGTACTTCAGGGGCGGCACCTCGCGATTCTGCTTTGGACTCAGACCTTTCAGAATCGCATTGCGGGCATGAACAATGAATACGCTGCATCCAGATTCGGCCACAGTGCCGACAAAATCGCGGACAAAGTCGTAGCTCTCCGATTTGTCGATGCCGATGCGATGCTTGACCGTCACGGGTATCGATACCGAATCGACCATCGCCTTCACACAATCGGCAACCAGTTTGGGCTCTGCCATCAGGCACGCGCCGAAGCTGCCGCGCTGTACACGCTCCGATGGGCAGCCGCAATTCAGGTTGATTTCGTCGTATCCCCATAGCGAGCCCAACTTCGCGCACGTGGCCAAATCCGAAGGCTCGCTGCCACCCAGTTGCAGCGCAAGCGGATGCTCGTCGACGCTGAAATCGAGGTGACGCCGTTGGTCGCCGTGCAGCAATGCGCCGGTCGTGACCATTTCAGTGTACAGACGCGTATGCTTTGTCAGCAGTCGATGAAAAGTACGGCAGTGTCGATCGGTCCAGTCCATCATGGGCGCGACGGAAATACGAAATGGTTGTTTGGTGAGCTCATTCATCGTGTCATTTTATCAGTCCACTCTTGCGGCAAAATAGAGCCATGCCACACACTGCCCAGTCCAAAGAGATTCTCCAGGCCGTTGAACTGCTTTGCCGCGGCGATTTGGTTGCACTACCCACCGAGACCGTTTACGGGCTCGGTGCGGATGCGTCCAGCGAATCGGCTGTCGGAAAAATATTTGCCGCCAAAGGGCGCCCTGCAAATCACCCCCTGATCGTCCATGTCCCGCGGAATGTGAAACTAGAAACCTGGGCGGTGGATATTCCGCGCATGGCAAAAAAACTGACCGACGCATTTTGGCCGGGCCCACTCACTCTGATTTTGAAAAAATCTGCGCGTATCCCGTTGGCTGTTACCGGCGGACAGGAAACAGTGGGCCTGCGTTGCCCTGCGCATCCGCTGGCACAACAGTTGTTGTCCGAATTTGCCAAAGTCGGAAGTGGCATCATCGCCGCACCGTCGGCGAACAAATTCGGCCACGTGTCCCCGACGGCGGCAGCGCACGTCCGCGAAGAGTTCGGTGAGGCATTGCTTATTCTGGATGGTGGCCCCTGCGATGTCGGCATTGAATCCACCATCCTCGATCTTTCCCGCATGAGATCGCTAAAGCACCCCGTGTTACTGAGGCCAGGCGCCATTACGCCCGAGATGATCGCCGCCGTCATCGGCGAGACCCCGCTGCATGCCGACGATGTGCCGGCATCAAAGTCGCGATCATCATCCACCGATGCGCCGCGCGTCTCCGGGAGTTTGGCTGCGCATTACGCGCCGATGACGCCATTGAGATTGCGGCACGCGAAGGAGCTTCAGCATGAGGCTGACCAGCACCTCTCTGATGGAAAGCGCGTTGCAGTGCTGGCGTTTGCGTCGCCGGCAGGTGCGACGCCCTCTCCGCCCGGTCTGGGTGTCAAGAAGGTGCGCCCGTTGGTTTGGATACAGGCCGATAGAGACCCGACTGCCTATGCGCGTGACATGTACGCGCATCTACGCACGCTCGATGCGGCGCAGACCAGCATCATTCTGGTTGAAGCGCCACCCGCGTTGCCGGCATGGGCCGCCATCAATGATCGACTGGGCCGCGCGGCGGTGGGCTCCGGACGTAGATAGCACAATTAAGACTGCGAATCTGCAATTTCGAAGCTGAATTCGGCTACATGGCTGACGGTGCCGTCAGCGTCTCGCGTATGTTCAGCGAATGCCACCGTGCTGTTATATGCAATTGAAACAATTGTGGATGCACGGGTGCCGTACTCGGGCGTCGCGATCAGGGCGGACGACAACACACGTTCCCACTCCGGTCCCACACCTGTCTCAGGCAGCATCTCGTCTGGCGCAATTGCCTGGTTCGACAGGAACTCGTAGATCGCCATTTGGCGCGCCGTTTCAGTCATTCTTGCCTGTAGCGCCGCTTCCAGAGCGGACTTTGCCGAAATTACCTTCGGCCATGGTTCGTTGAGCGTATGGTTGCTCAAGGCGTAAACACCCGGCTCGAGCAGCTTGATTTCACCGGCGCGACTACCAAAATACGCCATCAACGAAGCATCTGCTACCACCAGGTTGAAGCCGTTGTATTCATGCGAACGCTCACTGATGGACGAGAGAAAATCTCCTGGCGATTCCCGACTCAGCAGAAACGCCGTCACCAGCCCTCCGCGCGAACGTGCTGTTGATCGTTTGTCGGTGGGCTCGCGAAAATTGGTGACGGCTGCAAATCGACCGCTACGGGTAATACCCATCCAGGTGCCGCCGGCTTTCAGATCGCGTCCGGCGAGAATTTGTGGGTGATCGCCCCACCAAGCCGCAGGCAACGCGGGCCGGTCGTGCCATTCGTCGCGATTTGCCCCCACAATCAATGAATAGTCGGGGTGCGCCTTCCAGCCAAATGCAACGAGACACATTGGCGCTTACAACTCGGTGCGCAGGTCCCAGAGCTCAGGGAATAAACGTACATCGAGCATCGCCCGCAGATAGCCCACGCCCGCCGTGCCACCGGTGCCGCGTTTAAAGCCGATCACGCGCTGCACGGTCGTGACATGGCGATGACGCCACTGCCGGAAATAATCCTCCAGATCGACCAGCTTCTCTGCAAGCTCGTAAAGATCCCAGTGTTTTTCAGGGTTCTCGTACACCTCGCGCCAAGCCGCCATGGTCGCCGCATTTGCCAAGTACGCGATCGACCAATCGCGGTCGGTTGCAGAAGCGTCCAGCGTGAAACCGCGCCGCCCCAGCAGCCTGATGGCCTCGTCGTATAGCGACGGCGAGTTCAGCAAATCGGCAAGCATTGTGTGAATTTCGGGGCGATGTTCGAAAGGCTTTAGCAGCGCACCGTTCTTGTTGCCGAAGACAAATTCCAACGCGCGGTACTGATGCGACTGAAACCCCGAAGACTTGCCGAGGCTGTCGCGAAACGCCGAATATTCGGTCGGCGTGAGGGTCGCGAGGATATCCCAAGCCTGAATCAAATTGTTCATGATGCGCGATACGCGTGCCAGCATCTTGAAGGCCGGCGAAAGCTCTCCACTGCGAATCTGTGCGCGCGCGGCGAGCAACTCGTGCAGCATCAGCTTCATCCACAGCTCGGTGGTCTGATGCTGGATGATGAAGAGTAATTCGTTGTGTTCTGTTGAACGCGGCTGTTGTGACGCCAGCAGTTGATCGAGCCCGAGGTAATCCCCATAGCTCATTTCGTTCTTGAAACTCAAATGCGCACCTTCCGGCGGCAATGATGTTGAAGATGGCTTCGAATCCATGCGTTCTGTCCTAGTAGAGCGGCATGGTGGCGCGAAGGATGGTTCCCGTTTGCGACTCCGTGATGTAAAGCTCATTCGGCCGCTCTGGATGAATCGCCACGTTCGTTGTCCAGTCGCCGCGCGAGGAATCCACCCGATACTTGGCTTCGCCGCGTTTGTCGAATTGCCATAGGCAACCGAGGCCATGATGCGCGACGTAAAGATTGCCGTCATCGTCGCCTGTAACGCCGTCTGGCCCCGTGCCGCCGGAAAGCTGAATGAATTTTCCAACCTTGGAAACGCCACCTTCGACGAGTGGCACACGCCAGATCGCGTTGTCGCGCGTCATCGCAACAAGCAGGAAATTTTCATCCGGGCTCAACACCAGGCCATTCGGGCTGGGCGCATTGCTGAGCAATTGCTGCAACGTCCCGTCTGCTTTCAGGCGATACACGCAACCACTCGCGTCGTGTAGTCCGCTCTGGCCTTGATCGGTGAAGTAGAGATCGCCATTTTTTGCGAAAGTAAGGTCATTCACACCCTGAAAACGCTGCGAGATGTAATGGGTTACCAACGGAGAGATGCGCCGCGAATCGACATCGAGCGCAAGCAGTCCATGGCGATAGTCCGCGATGATAAGGCGTCCATCAGCATGGAATTTGAGGCCATTCGGCCAGCCATCGTATTTGACAATCAGGTCCCACTCACCCGTCGGCGTGATGCGAAAAATGCGGCCAAACGGAATGTCCGTCACCCACAAATTGCCGAACGCATCAAAGCACGGGCCTTCGAGAAAACTATGAATGTCCTTGCCATGCAGATTCGCCACCACCCAGGGGTTGTGCGCACCGGACTCGTACAGATAATTCGGCAGCTCGAATGCGGTTTCAGTCGTCAGGGACAGTGGTGCGTTGAACATGGAATGCCGATTTCAGGAGGAGGCTGTCATTATGCGACAAACCCTGCGGTTCGCGAACCGATGCGAGGCTTCTTGCTCGGTAGACATGCACCTCGTCCGTCCGTAGACTGTAAAGAAGGTGTCGATTCCGTTCGTCCGAATGATCAAAAATGCGTGCGGACCGCAAAGGAGGCATGTGTTTTTTTGCGCCTTTGTTAATGCCGTACATTAATCCGTATATTGGCTGGAACCCGCGCCTGCCAACGGTTTCAAGACAGTTGTTACCGGAGTGTTAGACGCCATCCGGAATGTTAGACGGTGTTTTCGGTGTCTGTAACTAGTCGGCCTATGCGCATGTCACATTCCCCGCTTCAAATTCGCGACCCTTGGACGATGTCGTACCTTGAAACGGTGGACGAGTTCACTGATTCGCTTCACAAGCAGATTGGTCCAAATCACCCACTGTACAGGCGGGAGGTTTTCCCGATAGCCTTGCGACGTGATCCAGACGCCATCATTTACGAGACCGAAGATGATCCACGGATTTATGTCCTGGTTTATCTTTCGTGGAGTCCTTACGGGTTCAAGAGGAAAAGAGGCCATGACCCAAAGACAGAGATTCTGTCAGACTGGCAGGCAATTCAAGCACGCGTGGATATGGATAGTGCGGAGTGGCGTGCACAGTTCAGATAATCGCCGGCCGCCTAACTTTTGGTCGAACGGACGGCCCGCTAGCGCCGTGCCATCGTTGAGCATCGTGCTGGCCTACCGTTCACCACGACGTTTGCCGCTTGGCTGCGAGCGCATGGTCGACTGCCGAGCTGATATCCTGCCCTGATTAAAATTAGTGGAACTCTTCGCATCATTGAAGATGACGGCTGGTTTCTTGTGGCTACGCGGTAGCCATCGGCAATATAGGCATCCCACAAAGGCTGGTCGCGTTACAGTGCCAGCAAAGCCGAGCGACGATCTTGCACCGGGGACATTGAGTAATATTCTGAAACAGTCCGGCCTAAGGAAGTGAGCCATTTATGCGTTACGCAGTCGTAATCGAGAAAGCCGAAGGCGATTACCCAGCATACGTTTCTGACTGACCGGGATGCGTCGCCACTGGCGTCAATATTGCCGATGTTGAACGCCAGATTCGAGATGCAATTGAGTTTCATATCGAAGGGATGCGAGAAGATGGAATACTCATTCCACCGCTTTCCAGCAAAGTCGAGTACATCGAAATCGCTGCGTAACAGCGTTAGAGCGGACGCGCCCAGAGTGCGGCGCGCCTCTCAGCTTGATCGTTCGGCCTCACAGCAAACGGTCCTTCGTATTGCGGCACATTACACGGTTCTTTTCGCAATCCACGCTTGCGTGGTGATGTTGCCCGCAGTATCATTCTACAAGATGAATACTGCTACAAAGATGCTGCGGGCCATGCGCAGCAATCCGCTCGATTGGGATCTCGCGCATCTTCAGACAGTCGCCCGTCAGAACGATGTCTACTGGCGGCACGAGGGAACGAGTCATTGCGTTTTTGTACGCAATGACGGCAAAACACTTTCCGTTCCAGCGCGTCGCCCCATCAAGCCGATCTACGTCAAGAAATTTCTGGAACTCATTGAAGGAGGCTAAAACATGAGCAAACGTATTGACTATCCATTCGAGATTCGTCCGCTTTCGCCTGAGGAAGGCGGCGGTTTTCTAATTTCGTACCCTGATTTTTCGGATTGCCTGTCTGACGGTGAATCCGTTGAAGAAGCGTTAACGAACGGGAAGGATGCATTGAAATCCACGATCGCCGCGCTTAAGGCAAAGGAATTACCCGTTCCCGCGCCGAACAGTGGTGGTGTCGCCTCAGGGAAGTTCGTCGCTCGCGTCCCAAAGACGGTGCATGCACGGTTGGCTATTCGCGCAAAGGCGGAGGGCGTCTCGCTCAATACTTTGGTCTTGACCTTCATCGCTGAGGGCCTTGGTCGTAAAGAGCGGCGCGCATAGCTTGGCACTGAGGCCGAACAACACGCTGCAAAGGACGCGCGCCAGCGGGCATCGCGTATTCGGTCATCGTCCATGGTGCGCCTTTGAACGCAGACGTTACTGCTTTGGAGAAACCTGACATTAATGCTTCGCGAACCCGACGCGCCCTCACATATGGCTTGGCAGCCAGATAATGATGCCGGGAAAGAGATATACCAGCAGCACCGCAAGCACCATCAGACAGAAAAACGGCAGTGCGACTTTGGCGATGTAGGTGATTTCGCGTTTGGTCATTCCCTGCAGGACGAACAGGTTGAAGCCGACCGGCGGGGTGATTTGCGCCATCTCCACCACCAACACGATGAATATGCCGAACCAGATCGCATCGATCCCCGCCTTTTGGACTGTCGGCAGAATGATGCCCATGGTCAACACCACCATCGAAATGCCATCCAGGAAGCAGCCCAGTACGACGTAGAAAATCATCAAGCCAAATAGCAGCCAGAACGGCGTCAGTCCCAATCCGCCTATCCATTCGGCAAGATGACGCGGCAGACCGATATAGCCCATTGCCAACGTGAGGAATGCAGCACCGGCGAGAATGAGCGCGATCATGCAATACAGGCGCGTTGCACCCATCAGGCTGTCTTTGAACGTCTGCCAGCTCATTGCCCCCTGTACGGTCGCGAGTACCAGTGCGCCGACGACGCCCAATGCTGCAGCTTCGGTGGCGGTGGCGGTGGCGATGCCGACATAGATAGAGCTCAGTACCAGCGAGATCAGCAACACCACCGGAATCAGGTGGCGCGACTCGTGAATTTTTTCAGCAAAGCTCAGAGCAGCGTCCGGCTGTGGAATTTTTTCAGGATTCAGCAGCGCCCAGATGATCACGTAGCCCATGAACAGGCTGGCCAGCATCAGGCCCGGGAATACACCCGCGATGAACAGCTTGGTGATCGATGTATCCGAGGACACGCCATAAACAATCATGATGATCGACGGCGGAATCAGCAATCCCAGCGTGCCCGCACCGGCCAATGATCCAATGGTGATGTCTTCGGGATAGCCACGCTTTTTCAACTCCGGCAGCGTCATCTTGCCGATAGTCGCGCACGTCGCGGCACTCGAGCCCGAGACCGCCGCGAAAATCGTGCAGCCGATGATGTTGGTATGCAGCAGGCGGCCGGGAATTCGCGATACCCACGGCGCCAGCCCCTTGAACATATCTTCAGAAAGCTTGGTCCTGAAGAGGATTTCACCCATCCAGATAAACAGCGGTAGCGCGGTCAGCGTCCATGACGACGCAGAGCCCCAAACCGTGACCGCCATCGCATCGCCCACCGGGCGCGAAGTGAACAACTCCATCGCAATCCACGCCACACCCAGTAAACCGATGCCGATCCAGACGCCTGTGCCAAGGAGGATGAAGAGCAGCGCAATGAGTGCCGCCGCAATCAGCAAGTCCATCGCATCACTCCATCGCCTTGAGTTCGTTGGACTCGACGGGTTTCAGTTTCCGCCCAGTTGCCAGCAAGACAAATTCATCGAGCACGGCAATAAACAATACGACCGCACCTACTGCCATGGCGATCTGCGGAATCCACAGTGGCATCGCATCATTTCCCTGGGAAATATCGTTGAACGCATAGGATTGATAGACCAGACGCACGGAAAAGAAAGCGAACATGCCCGAAAAAAATGCCGCAATCCCATGCGCCACCAGTTCCAGTCGATGACGCCCTTTTATGGCCAGGCGTTCGAGGATCAGTGTGACGCGAATGTGTTCGCCCCGCTTGAGCGTATATGCCAGCGCCAGAAACCCCGCAGCGGCCATGCAATAGCCCGCGTACGCATCGGAACCACGCAGATTGAAATTCAACAGCCGTCCCAATACGCTGGCTAGCACCATGGCCAGCGTACCGATCATAAACCCAGCGGCGAGTACGCCTGCGGAGAGATACAAGGAATCCAGAAACACCGCATACTGCTCTCCGCTAACGTCGATTTATTTAGGTTAGATGGCGGGTCAGATCCTCTTGCACTGTCTACTTGCGATACGCATCCAGCACAGACTTGGCATCGGCACCGGCGTTCTTCTCCCACTCGACCAGCATCTGCGCACCGATCTTTTTCAGATCGGCTTTCAACGCAGCACTCGGCAGAACGACATTCATGCCATTCTTGGCCATGGTATCGACCGTATCTTTGTTCTTCACCTCCGAGACTTTCCAGCCACGCGTTTCTGCCTCCGCCGCAGCCTTCAGCACAGCAGCCTGGCTTGGCTTATCGAGCGCATCAAACGCCTTTTGATTGACGACCACCAGGTTTTTAGGCAGCCATGCTTGCGCATCATAGTAGTAAGCGCCCTTGCCCATTGAATCCCAGACCTTGATGTCGACGCCGGTTGCGCCGGGCGTCATATGAGCTTCCACCACGCCAGTGGACAATGCCTGTGCCAGTTCCGCTGCCTGAATTGTTGCCGGCTGCGCGCCGAGCAGCTCGCCGATGCGGTTGGTTTGCGGGCTGTAAGCGCGCCACTTCACCCCCTTCAAATCGGCAGCGCTGTTTACTGCTTTTTTCGAGTAAACACCCTGCGGTGGCCATGCCACGCCGTACAAAACCTTCAAGCCCTGTTTGCCCATGCGCTGCTCGATGGCACCTCGCGACACTTTCCATAATTTCATGGCGTCGGTATAGCTGTCGGCCAGGAAGGGAACCGAATCGATGCCATACATCGCGTCTTCGTTTGCCAGGGCGGGCAACAAGAATTCGCCGATCTGTGCCTGGCCGGATTGCACGGCACGCTTGATCTCGTTTTGCTTGAAGAGCGACCCCGCGTCGTGCACGGTGATCTTGAGCTTTCCGCCAGTTTCCTTTTCGATATCTGCGGCAAACTGGCGCACATTTTCAGTGTGAAAATTGCCGGGCGCGTAACCGGTTGGCATATCCCATTTAGTTTGCGCATTTGCGACTGATATGGCAGCGGCAAATCCCAATGCCGCACACATTGCGGTGAAACGTTTAATGTGATCCCCTGTGATCTGATGAAAATGTGGATGAAGAAATTGCACCAATGCAACTGGATACACGGCCCAATCGATGTCAACCCGCGCTGCCGTCGAAGTATCAATACGCTGTCGAATGGTCAACAACTTATCGACGTATGATTGACGAATCTCCCCAAAGTCGAGAATAAAAAGGCGTCTTCATCGCGATGAATAAATGGCAATTCTGGATCGACCGTGGCGGCACCTTCACCGATATCGTGGCCAAACACCCGGATGGCTCGCTGCTGACGCATAAGCTGCTCTCCGAAAATCCCGAGCAATATCAAGATGCCGCCGTTGCCGGCATTCGCCACATGCTGTCGCTACCAGCGGGAGCACCCATTCCCGTGGATCAGATCGAAGCCGTAAAGATGGGCACGACGGTTGCGACCAACGCGCTGCTCGAGCGCAAAGGGGAGCCGACAGTACTCTTTATCACCAAAGGCTTTCGTGACCAGTTGCGTATCGGCTATCAAAATCGCCCGCGTATTTTTGACCGGCACATCAAGCTGCCGGAGTTACTCTATGCAGACGTTGTAGAAGTTGAAGAGCGCATTGGAGCGCGCGGGGCGGTTGTCACGCCGCTCGATGAAGTTGCGGCGAAGAGTGGCCTGCAGGCCGCGTGGAATAGGGGCTACCGCGCTATTGCCATCGTCTTCATGCATGGCTACCGGTATCATGACCACGAACTGCGCGTCGCTGAAATGGCCAGAGCGACCGGCTTTACGCAGATCTCGGTTTCGCATCAGGCCAGTCCCTTGATGAAGATCGTATCACGAGGCGATACCACGGTCGTTGATGCCTACCTGTCGCCGATTTTGCGGCGCTATGTCGACCAGGTCGCCAGTGAGCTGCCGAGCTGCCGGGTCATGTTCATGCAAAGCAATGGCGGCCTCACCGATGCCAACAAATTCCAGGGCAAGGATTCGATCCTGTCAGGGCCCGCTGGTGGCATCATCGGCATGGTGCGGACTACAGCGGAAGCGGGCTTCGACAAGATCATCGGCTTTGACATGGGCGGTACCTCAACCGATGTGTCGCACTACGCTGGAGAGTTGGAACGCGAGTTTGAAACGCAGGTCGCCGGTGTGCGTATGCGCGCACCCATGATGTCGATTCATACCATTGCGGCCGGCGGAGGATCGATTTTGCGTTTCGATGGCCAGCGCTATCGGGTTGGCCCGGGTTCGGCGGGTGCCAATCCAGGGCCTGCCTGCTATCGTCGTGGCGGTCCGTTGACGGTTACCGACTGCAACGTGATGCTCGGGAAAATTCAGCCCGACCACTTTCCAAGCGTATTTGGTCCGCGAGGTGACCAGCCGCTTGATACCGACATCGTGCGTATCAAGTTTGCCGCACTCGCGGCCGAAATTGCAGCCGCGACCGGGGAGAAACAATCGCCAGAACAAGTCGCGGAAGGTTTCGTACGCATCGCGGTCGCCAAAATGGCCAACGCGGTCAAATTCATTTCCGTGCAGCGCGGCCACGATGTGACCGAATACACGCTCGCATGCTTCGGTGGTGCAGGCGGCCAGCACGCCTGTCTGGTGGCTGATGAGCTTGGCATGACACGGGTGCACATTCACCCCCTCGCCGGTGTGCTTTCGGCATACGGGATGGGGCTTGCCGATATCGTCACCATGCGTGAGCGCGCCGTTGAACTTGCGCTGACCGCAGAAAATCTGGGCAGGCTGGCAGACGAGCTTGGCCAGCTAAGCCAGCTTGCCTCAATCGATGTGCAGTCGCAAGGCGTGCCAGCCGACCATATCCACTTAAAGCAGCGCGCGCATTTGCGCTACGAAGGTACGGACTCAGCGCTGATCGTCAACTTCGGCAGTCTTGACGACATGTGCACGCAATTCGATGTCGCATATAAGAAACGTTTTAGTTTTCTCATGGCGGGGCGAGCGTTGATCGTGGAGGCTGTGAGTTGCGAGGCCGTAGGCATTACCGGTGCCTCTGGCGGTCATTCATTTGGCGAGGCAGCCACGCACGCGACTGTACCAGTTGCTCTCGTGCCTTTGACCAGTGGCGGAACTGGCCATAACGCGCCGATCTATTTACGCGAACAAATGTGTCTCGGCCAGTGTGTCGACGGACCGGCAATCATTGCGGAGAAAAACGGCACAACCGTTGTCGAGCCTGGCTGGCAGGCGGAAGTCAGCGCATTGAATCATTTGGTGCTCACACGCGTCACGCCGCGCGCAGTTACCTATGCGCTGGGCACCAAGGCGGATCCTGTGATGCTCGAAGTATTCAACAACTTGTTTATGTCGATCGCCGAGCAGATGGGTCTGCGGCTGGCGAACACGGCCTACTCCGTAAACATCAAGGAGCGCCTCGACTTCAGTTGCGCTCTGTTCGATGCCCACGGAAACCTGATCGCCAATGCGCCACACATGCCCGTGCACCTGGGGTCTATGGGAGACAGCATCAGGGCCGTAGTGCGCAAGAATGCGGGCAGGATGAAGCGCGCCGACGTGTACGCGTTGAACGATCCTTACAACGGCGGCACGCATTTGCCGGATGTCACGGTCGTCACGCCCGTCTTCGCCGATAACGATGAAGAAATTCTGTTCTATGTCGGATCGCGAGGCCACCACGCCGATATCGGCGGCATCACGCCGGGTTCCATGCCGCCGTTCTCAACCACGGTAGAGGACGAGGGTGTGCTGCTCGATAACGTGAAACTGGTTGAAAATCACGTCATGTGCGAGGCAGAAATGCGCGCGCTGTTGAGCGGCGCAAAACACCCTGCGCGTAATCCCGATCAAAACATCGCCGACTTACGAGCGCAGATTGCCGCGAATGAAAAGGGCGTACAGGAGCTGCGCAAAATGGTGACGCACTTCGGTCTCGAAGTCGTCAAGGCGTATATGCAGCACGTACAAGACAACGCAGAAGAAAGCGTGAGACGCACCATCGGCGCGTTGAGCAACGGCAGCTTTTTGTACGAGATGGACAATGGCGCGGTGATCAAGGTCGCCGTTATCGTCGGCACGGATCGGCGTAGCGCGACCATCGATTTCTCGGGCACCTCATCGCAGTTGACTTCAAATTTCAATGCGCCATCGGCCGTCGTCACGGCGGCAGTCCTGTATGTATTTCGTACGCTCGTTGACAGCGATATTCCCCTCAACGCCGGCTGCCTCAAACCGCTCACCATTATGATTCCCGCGGGCTCGATGTTGAATCCGCGCCCGCCGGCGGCGACAGTCGCAGGAAATGTCGAGACCTCACAGTGCATTACCGATGCACTTTACGGGGCGCTCGGTATCATGGCAGCCAGTAGTGGCACCATGAACAACGTCACCTTCGGTAACAACAAGTACCAGTATTACGAAACCGTTTCCGGCGGGGCAGGGGCCGGCCCCGGATTCGATGGCTGCGACACGGTACAGGTGCACATGACTAACTCGCGCATGACCGATCCGGAAATTCTTGAGTGGCGCTATCCCGTGCGGGTCGTCGAGCACTCCATACGGCATGGCAGCGGCGGGCCAGGCAAATGGCATGGCGGAAATGGTGCAACGCGCAAGATTTGTTTTCTGCAGCCGATGACTGCGGCAATCCTGGCGGGGCATCGCCGCATACCGAACTTCGGCATGGCTGGCGGAACAGAGGGTGGCTTGGGAAAAACCTGGGTCGACAGAGCAGATGGCACGCGAACCGAGTTGTCATATTCGGATGAAACACAAATGAATGTCGGCGATGTCTTTGTTCTTGAAACGCCCGGCGGCGGCGGTTATGGCAAATCACATTTGTAAAGAATCAGCGAGTTAAGCAATATTTCTCGAAAGTACAAAATTCGTTTTGTCGCGAGTTGAATTGCCTATAAACTGAGCGCCCGTTGTTTGAGTAACATTTATTCTTTAGCCCCACACCATCAATCGCCCACCGTGAACATTGGCAACATCACAATCCCCAATAACTTGATTGTCGCGCCGATGGCCGGTGTGACGGATCGACCGTTTCGCCAGCTATGCAAGCGTCTCGGCGCGGGCATGGCAGTGAGTGAAATGGTGGCGTCAGATAGCCGCTTGTGGGCCACCGAGAAATCGGTGCTCCGCGGTGATCATGCAGGTGAAGTCAATCCGATTGTGGTGCAGATTGCAGGGGCTGCACCTTTGATGATGGCGGACGCGGCCCGTTACAACGTCGATAAGGGTGCGCACATTATCGACATCAATATGGGCTGCCCGGCGAAGAAAGTCTGCAAAGTTGACGCGGGTTCGGCGCTGATGAAAGATGAATTGCTGGTCGCGCGAATCCTGGAGGCGGTCGTCAATAGTGTCGATGTGCCAGTGACATTGAAAATTCGCACCGGATGGGATCGCGAGCATAAAAATGCGCTTGTCATCGCGCGCATTGCAGAACAAAGCGGGATTGCCGCGTTGGCGGTGCACGGTAGAACGCGTAGCGACCTATACCTTGGCGTGGCTGAATACGATACTGTTCGTGCTGTCAAGCAGAGCGTGGGCATCCCGGTGACGGCCAACGGTGACATTGACTCTCCGGAAAAGGCCAAGCATGTGTTGGCCTACACTGGTTGTGACGCAGTCATGATCGGTCGTGCCGCACAGGGGCGCCCGTGGATATTCCGCGAGATCGCTCACTATCTGGAAACGGGGAGGAATCTCGCTGCGCCGTCATACGTTGAGATTCACGCCATCGCGACGGCCCATTTGCGTGAACTGCACGGTTTTTATGGCGATTTCAAAGGTGTGCGCATCGCCAGGAAGCATATCGGCTGGTACGTTGCGACGCTGCCCGGCGGCGAGCGTTTCAGGCAAGACATGAATTTGATTGAAGACTCAGCGCGGCAGGCTGCGGCGCTGGACCAGTATTTTGCGCGTCTGATCGATGGAGAAGCCGCCACTCATAGAAAAGTGGCGTAGGGAGTGGTTCAAAATAGAACAGCAATAAGAAAAACCAGGAAACAATAAAAATGAACGTGCAACGAGATGCCCGAGATAGCGAACTATCCGCATGTGTGCGGAAAATGATGAAGCAGTATTTTCATGACCTCGACGGCGAGGGGGCGACAGATATTTATGACATGGTGGTCGCCAACGTCGAGAAACCTTTGCTCGAAGTGGTGTTACACCACGCCGAAGGCAATCAGACGCGCGCGGCTGAACTGCTTGGGCTCAATCGAAATACGCTGCGAAAAAAGCTGACGCAACACGGTATTGAATGACGCTGTCGCCTGCAGGGGCGATTTCCGAACCGTTTTTCTGAACGTGGTGTAGCGCAACGAGGAGCTCGCCGCTTTGCTGCATATCTACAAAAGCGCATTTCTGCTCGAAATGACACACTAAAGATATCGGATATGCCCACCAACCACATTCCCATCCAGCGTGCCCTGATCAGCGTTTCCGATAAAACCGGCGTGGTAGAGTTTGCACGATTTCTCGCCACCCGCAACGTCAAAATTCTCTCCACCGGCGGCACCGCCAAGCTATTGGCCGAAAACGGTATCAAGGTTGTAGAGGTCGGCGACTACACTGGTTTTCCGGAAATGATGGATGGCCGCGTCAAGACGCTGCACCCGCGCGTGCACGGCGGCATCCTCGCGCGGCGCGATCTTGCCCATCACGTTGAGGCCATGAAAAAGCACGACATCCCGGCCATCGACATGGTCGTTGTGAATCTTTATCCGTTCGCCGCAACTATCGCCAAACCAGATGTCACGTTGGAAGATGCGATCGAGAATATCGACATCGGCGGACCGGCCATGGTGCGCGCGTCGGCCAAGAATTATCCCTTCGTCGCCATCGTCACCGATTCGGCAGACTACAAGGGCTTGATGGATGAGATGAGTGCACACGGTGGTGCACTGGGACATAACACCCGCTTCTCCTTGGCCAAAAAGGCGTTCGCGCATACCGCTGAATACGACGGCATGATCAGCACCTACCTTTCATCGTTGGACGCTGACAACAACCGGCACCTCTTTCCAGACAAGCTACACCTCGCCTTCACCAAGGCGCAGGACATGCGCTATGGTGAAAACCCGCATCAAAGCGCCGCGTTCTATGTCGAGAAACATCCAGCCGCCGGAACGCTCGCGCACTACAAGCAGTCGCAAGGCAAAGAGCTCTCCTACAACAACATCGCCGATGCCGACGCCGCTTGGCAATGCTGCCGCGCTTTCGATGTGCCGGCCTGTGTGATCGTGAAGCACGCCAATCCCTGCGGCGTGGCGATTGCAGAAAATACCTTGACCGCTTACCTGCGTGCGCTGGAAACCGATCCGACATCGGCTTTTGGCGGCATTATCGCCTTCAACCGCGAGGTTGACGGCGCCACTGCTGAAGCTGTGGCCAAACAATTTGTCGAAGTCGTGCTCGCGCCTGCATTCAGCGATGACGCGCGCAAAGTCTTCGCTGCCAAGCAGAATGTTCGTGTGCTGGAGATCCCATTGGCGCCGTCAATCAAGGATGTCGACATGAAGCGCGTCGGCGGCGGTTTGCTGGTACAAAGCTCTGACGACTTTGATGTGTCGCAGTTGAAGGTTGTTACCAAGCGCAGCCCCACGCCGGCGGAAATGAACGACCTGATTTTCGCGTTTCGCGTCGCCAAGTTCGTGAAGTCCAACGCCATCGTGTTCTGCCGCTACGGCATGACACTCGGCGTGGGAGCGGGGCAGATGAGCCGCGTGGATTCGACCAAAATTGCCGCCATCAAAGCGCAGAATGCCGGACTCTCCCTCAAGGGTTCGGTCGCCGCAAGCGATGCTTTTTTCCCGTTTCGCGATGGGCTGGACGTGATTGCCAATGCGGGCGCGACGACAGTGATTCAGCCTGGAGGATCGATGCGCGATGATGAGGTGATCAAGGCGGCGGATGAGCACGGAATTTCGATGGTTGTGACCGGCATGCGGCATTTCCGGCATTGAGCTGGTAAGATTCTTACTCGCCTCAGTAATACCGGAGCACGCAACATGAAAATCACTACCAAAGGCCAAGTCACGATCCCGCAGGAGATTCGCGAAAAGGCGGGCTTGCATCCAAACACCGAGGTCACTTTCGAGTATGTACGTGGGCGTGTTACGTTGGCGCCAGTGCCTGTTTCAAAGCGTGCAGGCCGCAGCCTTGCAGAAGCACTTCGTGGCAGCGCCGGTGCAACAAGGAAAAACATGACCACCGATGCGTTGATGAAGCTGTTGCGAAACTAAGTGGTCGCGCAAGCGAATTCCAACTCAGACTCATGGCAAACAGTATCCTGGTCGACACCAATGTGTGGCTCGACGTGATTAATGATGATCCGGCGTGGTTCGAATGGTCGGCGGGCTAGCTTGATCGTGTTGCGATGCAGGGGAAAGCGGCTATCAATGTGGTGATTTTTTCTGAATTGTCAGTTCGCTATCAACGAATCGAAGACTTTGAGAACGCCATTGCGAGTTTTGCAATTGAGCGTTTGGCACTACCTTTTGAAGCTGGATTTCTGGCCGCCAAGGCATTTCAGCAATACAAGCAACGCGCTGGTACACGGCGCGGTACGCTACCGAACTTCTTTATCGGCGCGCACGCTGCGGTATCCGGCCTGGCTCTCCTCACCCGTGACGCTCGCCGTTACCGCGAGTATTTCCCCAAGATAAAACTGATTAGTCCGGATTGAAATTCGCATGAAACTCCTCGTCGTCGGCGCTGGCGGCCGCGAACATGCCCTTGCCTGGCGCCTTGCGCAAAACCCGAAGGTGCAACGCGTGTACGTGGCGCCTGGCAATGCCGGTACGGCGCACGAGGATGGTCTAGTCAATGTCAATCTGACTTCGATTGCCGATCTGCTGAAATTTGCGCAGGAAGAGAAAATCCACCTCACCGTCGTTGGCCCCGAAGCGCCGTTGTCAGCGGGCTTGGTGGATGCGTTTCAGGCGGCTGGGTTGAAGATATTCGGGCCCACGCAACGTGCGGCGCAGCTTGAGTCTTCCAAAGACTTTGCCAAGCAGTTCATGGTCCGGCACAACATTCCCACGGCCAAATACGCGACCTTTACGAACGCTGTCGACGCGCGTGCGTATGTCGAACACGTGGGCGCACCCATCGTGATCAAGGCTGACGGACTTGCCGCAGGTAAGGGTGTCGTCGTGGCCATGACCATGGATGAGGCAATTGCGGCGATCGATACAATGTTTGCAGGCAGCCTCGCAGGCGTGGCGACGGCGGCAGGCCACAGGGTCGTCATCGAAGAATTCATGCAGGGCGAGGAAGCCAGCTTCATCTGCATGTGCGATGGCGTGCATGCGCTGCCGTTCGCTTCGTCGCAGGACCACAAGCGTATCTTTGATGGCGATCTGGGGCCGAACACGGGCGGTATGGGTGCGTATTCGCCGGCACCCGTTGTGACGCCAAACGTGCATGCGCGCGTCATGCATGAAGTCATCATGCCCACGCTTCGCGGTATGGCGGCGGAAGGCGCGCCGTTTACCGGCTTTCTTTACGCTGGGCTGATGATCGACGAGACTGGCAATCCGCGTGTCGTGGAGTTCAATGCGCGCATGGGCGACCCGGAAACGCAGCCGATTTTGATGCGGCTCAAAAGCGATTTTCTGATGCTGGTCGAGCACGCGATTGCAGGCTTGTTAAATGAGGTCGAAGCAGACTGGGACCAGCGGGCGGCGCTTGGGGTGGTGATGGCGGCAGATGGTTATCCGGATGCGCCGGTCAAAGGCGATGACATAACCGGCCTCCCGTCAGACACCGACGATGCAAGAGTGTTTCACGCGGGCACCGTAGAGGAGGAGGGCAGAATATTGGTCAGCGGTGGGCGCGTGCTTTGTGTGACGGCGCTGGGGGATACTGTAAAGATTGCGCAACAGCGCGCTTATCAATTGCTGGAACCGATACGTTTTCGCGGGATGCAGTTCAGGCGTGATATTGGGTATCGGGCGATTGATCGGCTGTAGCGTTTTCTTGAAATCTTGTTTGAGTCGACGATGGCTTTGCGCTGACAACAAATAGGGCGCAGAAATAATCTTGCTCCCCAGAGAGAGGGAATTGAATTGAATTACGCGAGAATTTGCAATCGAATGTTTCGCAACATGAAAAACGTAGAACGCCATTCGACGCGGTGTTCGGAGCAAAACTTCGCCAGAAGCCGCACTAGTTCTAGGGTTTGTCAAAAATGAATACTGTCTTGAATACCGCCGACGTCAAAACCTACCTCCTCGATTTACAGTCGCGCATCGTCGCGAAACTTGAATCATTGGATGGCAAGCCTTTCGGCACCGACACCTGGACGCGTGACGAGGGCGGCGGCGGTATCTCGCGCGTCATCGAAGAGGGCAAACTGTTCGAGCGCGCCGGCGTACTGTTCTCGCATGTGATTGGCACCAAACTACCGCCGACCGCCGCCGCCAATCGCCCCGAAATTGCCGGGCGCGCATGGGAAGCGATGGGCGTTTCGCTGGTACTGCATCCGAGGAATCCCTTCGTGCCCACGGTGCATTTGAACGTACGGTTTTTTATCGCGCGTTCGTCTCTCCACGCCGAGCATGACGCGTTCTGGTTTGGCGGCGGTATGGACCTCACGCCGTATTACGGTTTTGAAGAAGACTGCGTGCACTTTCACCGCGTCAATCGCGACGCTTTGCAACCCTTCGGCGATGACTACTATCCGCACTTCAAGAAATGGTGCGATGAGTATTTCTATCTCAAGCACCGCAGCGAACCCCGCGGCATCGGCGGTGTGTTCTTCGATGACTTCCATCATCCCGGCTTCGAACAATCGTTCGCCATGAAGCGAGCGGTCGGTGACGCGTTTCTGGATGCGTATGTGCCGATTGTCGAGCGTCGACGCGACATGCCATACAGCGAACAGCAGCGCGACTGGCAGCTCTATCGGCGCGGTCGTTATGTGGAATTCAACCTGGTGTTTGATCGCGGCACGCACTTCGGCTTGCAGTCTGGCGGACGTACAGAATCGATACTCGCCTCGTTGCCGCCGCTGGTGAAGTGGCGCTATAACTGGAAGCCCGAGGCTGGTTCGCCCGAGGCGGAGCTTGCCGAGAAATTTTTGATCGGGCGGGACTGGGTCTGATTGTCAGCGAGCGTTACGCAAACAACAGTATTCAACGGTATTGAATTGCGACTTCTCGCGCATTCGTAAAAGATCGCTGCCATTTCGGGAGAAGCGAGAAATCTGCTTCATCTCCCAAAACAAAGCAGATTTCTCGCCCGATGAAGCTGGGTTCGAAATGACAGTTGTGGGAGGTAACAGAGGTCGAACTACGCCGACTGATACGCCAGCTTCACCACTTCCGCGCCGTGTATTTTCTCCAGCCGGCGCACCGTGAAATGCCCGCGCGCCATGTTCTGAAAGTGTTCGATGAACAACGTGTTGATCAGTGCGCCGGTCGCGGCCCCAATGATCGGAATCGCCTGCATGGCGGCCTTTTCCGAGACGACGATACCAAAGCGTGAACTGATCAGCGATACCAGCCGTACCAGTGCTGGTGCGCCGACCTTGCTGAAGCCTTTCTCAGCCAGAAACTTACTGGCCTCCGTCACGGCGCTGGCCATCGCGGCACGCGCTGCGAAATAGCCGGATTCCGCAGCGTCGTCTTTCGCGGTGCGCCCACCGAGGGCGAATACCATCAGGCAGGCGAGTTTGGTCTCAATGTGCTGGATGTTCTCGCCTTCGCTTTTGGCAATGTCGGCGATCGAGCGCAGCATGATGGTGGTGGAGATCGGCAACTCGATCGCCAGTGCCGCCAATCCGAAGGCACCACCGACGGCACCAGATGCCGCCGCCGCGAACTTGTGCAGTCTGTCCTTGGATGCCATCTTGCCGTCGATGCCATGCGATTTCACCGCCACATCAAGCGCCTTCATCATCGCCGCTTCCGACGCGCCATGTACTGCCTTCTGGAAGCGTTGGGGCATCATCTTGACGCCCTTGTCGATGGGCGAACCGAGCATGGCGGATGCGCGCGCGACGAGGCTGGGGTTCTCAAGTAATGCTTTGGCGCGCTTCAGGTCGGCTAGTTCGGTTTTGCTCAAGGACATGTCATTCTCCCAGTTCATTCGCCCAAATAGGCTTCGCGCACTTTGGGATTGGCCAACAGGGCCTTCGATTCACCAGCGAGCGTGATGATTCCACCGTCCATCACATAACCTCGCGTACTTATTTCGAGTGCAAGGCGGGCGTTTTGTTCAATCAGCAAAATGGTAACGCCGGTTTTTGAAACTTCACCGACGACTTCGAATATCTTCTGCACCATGATGGGTGCTAAGCCCATCGACGGCTCATCGAGCAACAGCAACTTTGGTTGCGCCATCAACGCCCGGCCAATCGCCAGCATCTGTTGCTCGCCACCGGAAAGTGTGCCGGCGGTTTGACTACGGCGCTCTTTGAGTCGCGGGAACAGCGTGAACATGCGTTCGATGTCGTGGGTAATGCCCGCCTTGTCGTCGCGCGTGTAAGCACCCATCTGCAGATTTTCTTCGATCGTCAGAATCGGAAATACGCCACGCCCTTCAGGCACGAGGCGCAATCCCTTACCGGCGATTTTATACGCGGGTTGCCCACCGATGTCCTCATTGCGGTATTTGATCGTGCCGGCAGTTGGCGTCAACAAACCGCTGATGGCTTTGAGTGTCGTGCTTTTACCCGCGCCATTGGCGCCGATCAGGCAGACCAGTTCGTGCTCTGCCACCTCGAAGGTAATTCCCTTGACAGCCTTAATGCCACCATAACCGATATGAACATCATTGAGTGCTAAGAGCTTCATCGTATTGTTACCTCGGGCATCATTTGCGGTCTCGGCCTATCGCATCCCCGCTGCGCGTGGCCCCTGCTCTTATGCCTCACCGCGATTCCTTTCACGGCCTTAATGCCGCCGTAGCCGATATGGACATCATTGAGTGTCAAAAGCTTCATCGTATTGCGACTTCGGGCATTCTTCGCGGTCTCGGCCTATCGCATCCCCGCTGCGCGTGGCCCCTGCTCTTATGCCTCACCGCGATTCCTTTCACGGCTTTGATGCTGCCGTAGCCAATATGAACGTCCTGCAGACTCAGGAGGTTCATGCCGCCGCTACCTTTTCAGGCGCAATCCCGAGGTAAGCCTCGATTACTTTCGGATCTTTTTGCACGTCGCCGGGAATACCCTCGGCGATCTTCTTGCCGTACTCCAGCACCGCAATGCGATCACAGAGGCCCATGACCAACTTCACATCGTGCTCGATCAACAGGATGGTAATGCCCTGCGAGCGGATCAATTCCAACAAGGTGCGCAGCGAGAGCTTTTCGGTTGCATTCATGCCAGCGGCTGGCTCATCGAGCGCCAATACCTTCGGGTCGGTCGCCAGCGCGCGGGCGATTTCCAGGCGGCGCTGGTCGCCATAGGAAAGGTGCTTCGCCACATCGTTGGCGCGCGCGTCGAGGCCGACAAAGGTCAGCAGTTCGTGGGCCCGCTTCTCAATGGCCGCCTCCTCCGCGCGCGTTGCGGCGTTGCGGGTGATGGCGCCCCACACGCCGGCATGGGTGCGCACGTGGCGGCCGATCATTACGTTCTCGATGGCGGAAAGATTGGCGAACAGGCGGATATTTTGAAACGTGCGGGCGATACCGAGAGCGGCGATCCGGTCTGGCGTCAGTTCCTTGAGTTGCTTGCCCTGAAAAGAGAAGGTGCCTTCATCGAAAGGGTAGAGACCGGTGAGTACGTTGAACAGTGTTGTTTTCCCCGCGCCATTCGGCCCGATGAGACCGTAAATGGAGCCTTCAGGGATCGCAAAGCTGACATCGGAAAGCGCAGTCAAACCGCCGAATCGTTTGGTAATACCGCTGATTTCAAGAATGGGGGCCGTCACAGCATTCATTCCTTCGTCAATTCGCGCTTGCGGATTGCCGAAGGGACCAATCCCGCCGGACGGAACAACATCATCAGCACCATCGCAAAACCGAACAGCAGCATGCGCAAGACTTCGGGTTCTATCCACATCTTGCCAAACAACGCCATCTGCGCAGGTTCAACCGTGTAGCGCAAAATCTCCGGGACGAATGACAACAATATCGCGCCGATCACCACGCCGATAATGTTGCCCATGCCGCCCAGCACGACCATGGCGAGTACCATCACGCTTTCGTTCAATACGAAACTCTCGGGGCTGATGAACCCCTGAATGGCGGAGAACATTCCGCCCGCGATGCCGCCGAATGACGCACCCATCGCGAACGCCAGCAACTTGATGCGCGTGGTGTTGATACCCATCGCGCGCGCCGCCATTTCGTCTTCGCGGACCGCCTCCCAGGCGCGACCGATGCGCGAATTTTGCAGACGGCGATTGATGACAATCACGATCAGCATGATCAGCAGCAGCAAAAAGTAATACTTGATCGTGCCCGACAAGACGAAGTCACCGATGCGCGTATCGTTGCCGAAATTGATTGTGCCGATCTTGATCGGGTCAATCGTCGATATGCCCTTGGGACCATTGGTGATGTTGATCGGCTCGGACAAATTGTTCATGAAAATACGCACGATTTCGCCGAAACCCAGCGTGACGATGGCGAGGTAATCGCCGCGCAACTTTAACGTTGGCGCGCCAAGCAGCACGCCAAAAATGCAAGCGACGAGTGCACAAATGGGCAGGGTGACCCAAAAAGGCAGGTGCAAACCAAAATGCGGGGAGGCAAGCAGCGCATACACGTAGGCGCCCACGGCGTAAAACGCGATATAGCCCAGATCCAGCAGGCCGGCAAATCCCACCACGATATTGAGACCCAGCGAAAGCAGCACGAACAGGATGGCGAAATTGGTGATCCGTACCCAGGCCGTACCGGCCATCGCGAGCACAAAGGGAAGCGCGATAAGCGCGATCGCGATCATGACCACACCCGGCCAGAACAGGGCAGGATTTTTTCGCATTTCCGCTAATTTGGCCTGCACACTCATGCCCGATCTCCTACGCGTTCGCCCAGCAGGCCGGAAGGCCGGAATACCAGCACCAGGATCAAGACGATAAACGCATACACGTCTTTGTAATTGCTACCGAACAGACTGCCATTCGCATTGGCTTCGCACATGGACGAGAAGCCCGGCAGCCACGTGTTGAGAAAACATACGTTCGTCAAATCGCCCATGTAACCGGCGCCGAAGGCTTCAATGAGGCCGATCAGGATGCCGCCCAGCACCGCGCCACCGAGATTGCCGATACCGCCCAACACGGCGGCGGAAAACGCCTTCAAGCCGAGCAGGAACCCCATTTGATAGTGAGCTATGCCGTAGTACGAGCCTACCATCACGCCAGCCATCGCGCCCAACCCAGCGCCGACGACGAAGGTGAACGAAATCACGCTATTGACGTTGATGCCCATCAGTCCCGCGACTTGGGCGTTCTGCGATGTTGCGCGCATGGCGATACCGATGCGTGTCTTGTACACCAGCACCAGTAACCCGGCCATCATCGCCATCGACAGCAGCATGATGACGATCTGCACATTGGTGACGGTGGCGCTGTTGATAGAGTCGGTGAAGTGGTAGGTCTTGGTCGGAAATATCTGCGGGAAGGAAATGAAATTGCGTCCCCAGATGAGCAAAGCCAAATGCTGCAGAATGATCGAGATACCGATGGCGGTAATCAATGGGGCGAGACGCGGCGCATTTCGCAATGGTCGATAGGCGATTCGCTCGACGGTATAACCCACGAGTGCACAAGCCGGAATCGCAGCCAATATGCCCAGCAAGACAATGATGATCGGCGGCACACCCGAGCCCGCCAGCGCCGCGATGACGCTGAATGCCACCATGGCACCGATCATCACCACTTCGCCATGCGCAAAATTGATGAGCTGGATGATGCCGTACACCATCGTATAGCCCAGCGCGACGACGGCGTAAACGCAGCCGAGCGTGAGTCCATTGATGAGCTGCTGGAGGAAGATTTCCATGTCTTGGCGATGTTACCGCATGAAGTAGTGGCGCAAAGAAAAACGGCACCCGAAGGTGCCGTTTCTTTGTACGGCGAAATTACTTCTTCGGTGCTTCAGCTGGCTTGGCCGGTACTGCGGCTGGAGCGGCAGGTGCGGCAGCGGGAGCCGCCGTTGTTGCTGGCGCAGCGGCGGCTGCTGCTGGTGCTGCGGCAGCAGGCGCAGCGGAGAACGGCGTGGCAACGCCATTTTTCACGATCGATACCGGCGCGATCTTGCCACCAGTCATTTTGAAGATGGTGATGTCAGCATCCTTGCGGTCACCCTTGGCATCAAATTCCACTTTGCCGGTTGCACCAGCGAAGCTTACGTTGAAGATTTCCGGGCCGAACTTGGCTGGATCGGTCGAGTTGGCTTTTTTCATCGCCTCGATCATGGCCATGGCGCCGTCGTAGAAATACGGTGCGTACTGTTTCACTTCACCATACTTGGCATTGTAGGCCGCCAGGAAGTCCTTGCTGGCAGCATCCGAAGGCAGACCTGCCTGTGAGCATACGAAGCCTTCGGCGGCGTCACCTGCCAGCTTGGACATTTCGCTGGTGCAAGCACCGTCGCCGAATACAAAGACTGCCTTGATGCCGAGTTCACGCGCCTGCTTCAGCATTGGGCCGCCGGTAGCATCCATGCCGCCGTAGAAGATAACGTCTGGATTCTTGCCCTTGATCTTGGTGAGAATGGCTTTGAAATCGGTTTCCTTGTCGGTCGTACGCTCGCGAGCAATCGGATTTACCTTGCCAGCTTTCAGCGTTTTTTCGACTTCGTTCGCCAGACCTTCGCCGTAGGCGGTCTTGTCGTCGATCAACGCGACTTTCTTGCCTTTCAATTCATTGGTGATAAACGTTGCCAATGCGGGACCCTGCTGGTCATCTCGACCTACCGTGCGGAACACATTCTTCAGGCCGCGCTCGGTCAGTGTCGGGTTGGTCGCCGAGCCAGAAATCACCGGGATACCCGCTTTGGCATAGATTTCTGAGGCTGGAATCGTCACGCCGGAGTTCAGGTGGCCGACGACAGCAGCAACTTTGGCGTCAACCAGTTTTTGCGCGACTGTCGTGCCGACTTTCGGGTCGGCTTGATCGTCTTCCGTCATGAACTTGATGTCTAGCACTTTGCCGTCGATTTTGATCTTTTGTGCGTTGACCTGATCAACCGCCAGACGCACGCCGTTCTCGTTATCTTTACCCAAGTGAGCGATGGAACCGGTCAGCGGGCCGGCGTGCGCGATGGTCACGGTCACGGTGGGTATCACGGGCGCGGCGGGTGCGGCGACCGGGGCAGGCTTAACTTCTTCCTTGCCACAGCCAACCAGACCGGCGGCCAGCATTGCAGCGAACACGAGTTTGTAGGAATTTTTCATCGGAGAATCTCCAAAAAAGGGGGAATTTGAGGGGTTGGGCTGCGGCCAAGAAAGTCCGCACGAAGCGTGAATTGAAACAAACTGTAATTATGTGAGCCGAAATTGCCAATTGTCAATGAAAACAAGGGCGTTCGAGTCAGGAAATGGCCTGATCGAACGCAAAAAAGCCGACCAGCGGGCGGCTTTTCCAGATGTTGCTGTTGCCGCGCTTATTTCGTCTTTAGCACCGATTCAATCATGGTCTTGAGTTCAGCGTCGGTCGGCGCGGGGTGCGGTGGCATCGGCACCTGTCCCCACACTCCCATGCCGCCTTTGCGGACTTTTTCGCTCAGTTTCTTGACGGCATCCTTATCAGTCTTGTACTTCGCGGCGACTTCCTTATATGAAGGGCCCACCAGCTTCTTGCCGTCCTGATGGCAGGCGGTGCAACTATATTTCTTGTGAAGTTCGTCCACGGCGAGAGCGTTGCTCATCGCGGCTAGTGTGATGCAGGTGACGATCAATGCGGAAAGGGGCGGAAGGGTTTTCATGATGTCTCCAGGGGGTGCGGTGGGTCAAAAAAAAATTCAGTTGCGGAATATAGGCAGTTTGAGCGCGTCTTGCAATTTTGCAGGGTCCTCAATCGGCGCCAGGCAAGTAACGCCTTCGCACAGGTATGCGACGACATCGTCGGTCTCGGGCCGCGAAAGCGCAGCTGCCAGTGGTTCGGTGCCATTGGCAATAGCCACCACCACAGAAGTCGGCAGGTAGGTGTCGTTGAGCGAAGTTCGGAATCCCTCGAGACTGCCGGCGGGCCCGGTCAGGATCACCAGGCGCGTAGGGTGCAGATATTCTTCCAGAGCCATCAAAAAGCTGCCGGAGCCGGCAGGATGCTCCTCGATGTGACCGGAAAAATGCGCCAACGCCCGCTGGGCGGATTCGGCGTACCGGGAATCGCTGGTAAGGTGGGAGAGCCGCTGCAGCGCAAACACTGCAACACCATTGCCAGACGGTGTGGCGTTGTCCATGCTGGGCTTGGGTCGCTGAATCAACCGTTCGTGGTCATGGCTGGTGAAAAAGAATCCGCCTTTTTCGCGGTCTTCAAATTGTTCAAGCAATACATCCGCGAGCTGCTGCGCGAAGTCGACATCCTCGCTGCGGAAATCTGCCTGCAACATTTCGATCAGGGCTTTGATTAGGAAAACATAGTCGTCCAGGTAGGCGTTCAAGTGAGTCTTGCCATCCCGGTGTGTCGCAAATAGACGTTTTGTCGCCGCATCCCACATGGCCGTGCGCACAAACGTGAGCGCGCCACGCGCGGAAGCAACCCAGTCATGACGACCGAATACCCGTCCGGCATGCGCCAAGCCCTCGATCATTAGCGCATTCCAGCTCACCAGAATTTTTTCGTCGCGTCCGGGGCTTATGCGGCGTTCACGAGCCGTGAGCAGCTTTGTGTGTGCCGACGCGAGAAGCGCTTCGCAGGAAGTGGTGGGGAGACTCAGCGCGGTTGCGACGTCGGTGATCGGCCTGGCAACGATCAGGTTCCAATACTGACTTTCAAAGTTGGCCGGCAGATTGAGGCCATGATAAAGCTCAACTACACAATATTCGTCCGGCGCCAGCAACGCCTCAATCTGCTCGCGCGTCCAGACGTGAAATTTGCCCTCAATGCCTTCAGAGTCAGCGTCCATCGAGGAGAAATAGCCGGCAGGACCAAGATCATTGTGGGCCTGCATCTCACGCACTACCCAGCCGGCAGTTTGTTCAGCGCAACGTTTGAACAAAGCTCGCTGGCTGTCTTGTTCACTCACCAACCAGGCGTCGGCGAGCAATCGCAGCAGCGGACCATTGTCATAGAGCATCTTTTCAAAATGCGGAATCCCCCATTCGTCATCGACCGAGTAGCGAGCGAAGCCACCGCCGAGCTGGTCAAAAATCCCGCCGTTGCACATGTGCTCCAGCGTAAAACAAGCCATGTGTCGCCCTGCGCTTCGCTCGTTCAGGCTGCCGGTTCCCGCGAACTGCCGCAGACAAAACTCGATCATCTCAGGGTGCGGAAACTTCGGTGCACTCCCAAATCCGCCGTCGGTCGTATCAAACATGCGCTTCATCCGTTGAAAGCCATCGATGACCACTGCCTCGGTGTTTGCAGCGGTGCCGCTTGCGGCGTTTTGCGGCGCGGATCGATTGAGCGCGGCTATCAGTTGTGTGTTCTGTGTCTTGATATCGTCCTGATGGTCGGCAAAATACTGCGCGACCCGAACCAGCAGCTCGGCGAAGCCCGGCAGGCCATAGCGTGCGGTCTTGGGGAAGTAGGTCCCGCCAAAGAACGGGGTGGTCTCAGGTGTGAGAAACATCGTCAGCGGCCAGCCACCAGAGCGATGTGTCAGCAGCGTGTGTGCGGATTGGTAAATCTGGTCGATGTCCGGTCGTTCTTCGCGGTCCACCTTGATATTTACAAAGTTCTCGTTCATCACAGCTGCAACTTGCGCATCCTCGAACGACTCATGAGCCATCACATGGCACCAATGACAGGCCGAATAACCGACCGACAACAGAATTGGCTTGCCGCTTTCGCGCGCCAGTTGAAGCGCCTCAGGCCCCCATTCATGCCAGTGGACCGGGTTTTCCACGTGCTGTTGGAGGTAAGGCGAGGTACTTTGTGCTAAGTTATTGGACATACTATTTTGCATCCGGAGTTCGACATGCCACTCGCGATCATCTTTGCCATTCTATTTGTGCTGAAAATTCTCGATATTCCTCCGGTCGGCAGCTGGAGCTGGGTGTGGGTGCTGACGCCGTTTGGCTTACTCATACTTTGGTGGAACGTGATCGCGCCAATGATCGGTTGGGACAAGAAGATGGCCGCGAAGAAAATGAAAGAAGATGAGAAGCAAGCGGAAGAAACGAAGCGCAAGAGTCGCGGTTTCTAGCGGATCGCCTTCAAAGTATCTTCCACGGCAAGCCCAACAGACTGCAATCGTTTGTCGCCCATCGTTTCGCCAACTACCATCAAGCCCACCGGGGCTTCGCCAGGTCGATGACACGGCAGTGACCAGCAGGGCCGATCCAGCATATTGAATGGCGCGCAGTTACGCAACAGCAGGCCGTTCATGCGCAGGAAAAACTCTTCCGACGACTCCATCTCCGCCAGCAATGGCGCAATGATCGGTACCGTCGGCGCCAGCAAGGCATCAAAACGTGCGGTTGTAATGTTCGCCGAAGCGATGAGCGATTGCCGAAGGTGCAACAAATCCACGTAGTCCGCCGCAATGATATTGGCACCCAGCATCAAGCGCTTGGCGACCCGTGGATCGAATTGATCAGAATGCGTCGCCAGCCGTTCGCGATGCAGCGCGTAGGCTTCGACGGCGGAGAAATTGGCGTTCCTGATGCCGGCTGCCTCACGCTGCAATTCAAGGAATTCAAATTCCGTAATGACCGCGCCGGCAGCCGAGAGGCAAGTCAGCGCACGCGAAAAAGCGTCGGCAACTGCAGGCGCCAGGTCATCGAGCAAAATTGTTGTGGGCACGCCCAAGCGCAGGCCTTTCAGCGGCAGCAAAAGAGGGTCAATGGCATTACCTCCGGCCATAATTGCGTCCAGCCACGCACAGCAGGTGACCGAATGCCCAAGCGGGCCAATGGAATCGCGTGTAAACGAAAGGGGAAAAGCACCCGCCAACGGAATACGCGCCTGCGTTGGCTTGAATCCGGTAATGCCGCAAAGTGCCGACGGAATTCGCACCGACCCGCCAGTGTCGGACCCAATGGTCGCAGCAGCCATTCCATCAGTCACGCTCACCGCACCACCCGACGTGGAGCCGCCTGGAATGCGTTGTTTAGTGCGATCCCAGGGATTCAGCGGCGTACCGTAATGTTCATTCATGCCGTGCGCGCCATAGGCGAATTCAGTCATGTTGGTGCGTCCGACGATGATTGCGCCTGCGGCACGCAACCGGGCGATTGCCGGCGCATCAGCAACTGCGGGCGGCGCCCCGGCCAACACTTTGGAACCGGCTCGGGTGACCTCACCCTGTACATCAAACAAATCTTTGATCGACACCGGGATGCCGGCCAGCGACGACAGGACAATGCCATGCCTGCGCAGGTCATCACTGGCTTTGGCCGCAGCCAGGGCAGAGTCTGCGTAGACCTTGATAAAGGCGCGACTGCCCTCGCCGTCGGCATCGGTTATTTTTGCAAGTGCCGATGCCGTTAATTCGACCGACGTGGTGTTGCCAATTGCCAGTGCCTGCGAAATTTCCGGGAGGGTTTTCATCATGGATTAGATCGAAAAACGAATGCTGATTATCTCATTGAGGATGAAACCGGTGAGTTCCAGTCCGTGCGTTAACGCGTTGACTTGCAGAAATAACCCGAAAAGCCGCTCGAATTCCCTACCTGTGCGGGTAGGGAATTGGCGAAGCGGAATGTCTAAGATCTCTCGTCTGCTGTCGGCCTATCGTGCCAGTCGACAGTCTGGCATCACCCCCCTCCGAGGGTGATCGTGTTTGCCGCCGGCTTCGTCCGGCGGCTTTTTTTGTTCAAGCCAAAAGTCAATGACGCGCGCGCATCGACGCAAAAGGCTTCTGCCCCGACAATAGCAATTAGACAAGGGGGAGGCCATGGCACACTGGATTCGATTCTTACATCAGGGCGCAGTCGGGTTTGGCAAACTCGACGGTGAGGTTATTTCAATACACAGCGGCGACATGTTCGCCGATCCCGCCGCCACCGGCCAAACGATAGCGCTGAACGCCGTAAAACTGCTCACGCCCTGCCAGCCGGGCAAGATGGTGGCACTGTGGAACAACTTTCGCGCGCTGGCCGAAAAGCTGAATCAGGCAATTCCGCCTGAGCCGCTCTATTTCCTCAAGGCCAATAGCAGCTTTCACCCACATGGCGATCCCATACGCGTGCCGCCCGCCTACCAGGGCAAGGTGGTTTATGAGGGCGAGCTTGGCGTGGTGATTGGCAAGCGCTGCCGGTCGCTGATTGAAGCGGACGCAGCCGACCATATTTTCGGCTACACCTGCATCAATGATGTCACCGCCGCCGAACTATTGTTCAAGGATGCGAGCTTCCCACAATGGGCGCGTGCCAAGAGCTTCGATACGTTCGGCGTCTTCGGTCCGGTAATCGCCACCGACATCGATCCGATGACGCTTTCCATCCAGACGATCCTCAACGGTCAGCAACGGCAGCATTATCCGGTGTCCGACATGATCTTTCCGCCTGCAAAACTGGTCAGCCTGATTTCTCATGACATGACACTGGAGCCAGGCGATGTCATCGCCTGTGGCACGTCGATCGGTGTGGGCTCGATGAAGGCAGGCGGCGAAGTCAGTGTCATCATTGCGGGCATTGGCGAATTGCGCAATCGTTACGAATAACCGTGCAGGAAAGTGTAGATCGCCATTTGGCGGGGCATTTCAGCACTTTTTGTCCTGAGAGCCCCGCCAGTATTGCACCTTCGGCTTTACGTGAACACTATGACACCCCGCGCACGAAGCGTATCCACCCATGCCGGCAATGGTTCCAGCCGGCACCAGCGCAGATCCAGCTTTTCGAGCGTGGGGATTTCGCCTATCTCGGTGGGCAGCACCTTCAGTGGATTGGCGCGTAGGTCCAGATGCGAGAGTCGACAGAGCGCGCCTACAGATTGAGGCAACTCGGTGATTGCGTTGTTGCGCAAGTTCAGCCGCCGCAACTGGGACAGCTCGCCGATGGAGGTTGGCAACGCCGTCAGTTTGTTGTCCGCAAGGTCAAGCTCGCGCAACGCCGTGAGCTGGCCGAAATCGGGTGGCAGCAGCGACAGCCCATTTTGTTGTAAATGAAGCTCCCGCAGTTGCTTCAGCGCGCAAATGGAATCTGGCAAAGCGACAAGCTGATTACGATACAGAAGCAACTCCATCAACGCGCTCATGTTGCCGATACTCGCGTGAAGGCGCCTGAGACGGTTGTCGCTGGCGTTCAGATAAGCGAGTTTCGTCAGGTTGCCTAGCGATTCGGGCAACTCGGTAAGCAGGTTGTGGCTCAGGTAGAAAAAGTCGGAAAGACCGCTCAAACGGCCAATCAAGTCGGGCAAGGACGTCAGGCGATTGTGGCCCAAGTCCAGCATGCGCAAACTGGCAAGTTTGCCGATGCCATCTGGGATCGCTGTGAGCTGGTTGTCGCCCAGATTCAAGACCGTCAATTTTGACAGTTGCCACAGTGCATCCGGCAATATGGACAGCGCGTTTTGGTAGAGGCTCAGGGATTCGATGTCCTGGCGACTCAGCGCATCGGCCGGAATCTGTGTGAGTCCGCGACTGTCGAGATGCACGGCACACGGCACTCAGGTCAGCAGCGCATTCATGTGCCGAAGCCGCGCGGCAACCGACCGCAGCATTGTCAATCCGACAGCCGGCTCTGCCTTAACCAGCGCAATCAGAGTGGCCCGGTTTATCGCCAACAGCGCGCTTTCGGTTTCGGCTATGGCACTTGCCGTCCTCGGCGATTGATCCACCAGCGCCATTTCGCCGAAGGTACCGCCGGCGGCGACGCGTTCGACAATCTTGCCTTTGATGGAGATCGCCACCAGGCCATCGAGCACGACGTACATGCTCATTCCTGAGTCGCCCTCATTCATGATGGGCTTGCCCGCCAGATAGCGCATGGTGGTGACGCGCTCGAGCTTTTGCTCGAGACTGGCCAGCGCAGCGCCGTCGAATACGGCTGCCTCGCGCGGCACGTCCCTGCCGGGGGCGAGTTTGCGTGTGGCCAGGCGGGCAGCCACGAAGCGCAGACGATCAAACATCACGCTCATCAACATCAGCGCGAATTCAGGCGTGCCCGTGAGGCCGCGTCGCAGCTCATCCGCATCCAGGGAATACGTATTGCAATCGCTCTTGACCACGGCAGTTGCGCTCCGTGTGCTACCCGAAGAGGTCTCACTGATGACCGCCATCTCGCCAAAAATCTCGCCCGGCTTGATGGTGTCGATCAATTTGCCCGTTTCCGAAAGCGCGACTTCACCGCCAGTGATGAAATACATGCGGTGAATGGTACGTTTGCCGAACAGCCCCTGTTTGCCTGAGCGTTCGTTCTCAACAAACAGCGTCTGCCCGGCCGGGAAAAACTCCTTTTTGCCGCAACTCGCGAAGAACCGCTGTGCTGCGTCGACGTCATAAAACTTGCTGACTGTGGGCTTGAACGGCGCCAACTGCGCCGCATCTTGCACCTTGGTGAAATCAAAATCGTCTTCCATAGCGCTCTAAAGTTCCTACAAGAATAGTGAGTTCATATAGCGCATGCGATTGGCGACACAACGCATCATCGCCATGCCGACACCGGGATCAGATTTCACCAGTTCGATGAGCGCTTGCCGATTCAACGACAACAACGCGCAATCGGTCCGCGCGATGGCGCTGGCAGTACGCGGCGAGTGGTCAACCAGCGCCATTTCACCAAACTCACCGCCCGCATCAAGTTTTTCGACAATCTTGTTGTTGATCGCGATGGTCACGCGGCCTTCGAGCACGATGTACATGGTGGTGCCCGGTTGACCGGCCTCCATGATCTGGCTGCCTTCAGTGAAGCGTACGACGGTGGCGTGTTCCAGTTTGTCTTGCAGAGTGGCAAGCGTCAGGGCGTCAAAAGTTGGCTCGCTGCGACTGCTAGCGGTGGATTTGGCGACATCGCGTAGCGCAAGCCGCGCCGCCAGAAAGCGCAATCGCTCAAACATCACACTCATGAGCATTAGCGCGAATTCCGGCGTATGCGCCAGCGCTAGCTGCAACTATTCCGCGTCCAGTGAAAATGCCGTGCATTCGGTCTTGACCTTGGCCATCGCGCTTCGCGTACTACCGGCGGCTGAATCGCTGATGACCGCCATTTCGCCAAAAATATCGTTGGCCCTGATCGTATCGAGCGGCTTTTCATGTGTGAACAGCGCGACCTCGCCGGCGGTGATGAGATACATCCGGTGCACAATTCGTTTACCAAAAAGCCCTTGCTTGCCCGACTTTTCGTTTTCCAGAAACAACGTTTCACCGGCTGGAAAATGCTCCTTCCTGCCGGATTTCTGGAATAGCTGCGTTGCGACCTTTGCGTCGTAGTAGCGGCTGACGGTTGACTTGAACGGGGCCGACACGGCGCGTCCAATCGTGCTGTCAGGATTGAATGCAGGCTGCGGCTTGGTGAAATCGAAATCGTCTTCCATATTTTCAGGCAGATTGGTTAATCAATTGTGGGGTTTCCGTGCGAGGTGTGCTTCAGGCCAACAAATAATTCATGTGGCGCAAACCATTGGCCACACATCGCATCCTCGACAGGCGATGACTGACAGCGAGCTTCAAGAGCGGATGTGCGGCGGCTACCGGACGGTTGGCGTTCATCGTGTTGTCGGCGTCGGAATGGGTTGAAAAGCGTTACGTAAAGGCAAGCCGATGCTCATTGTACGGGGCGAGAGGCGGCCCGCGCGCTGGCGTGGGCTACTTTTTTGCAAGTGCTGTCTCGCTTGCCTTGATCTGCGGGGTGTTGATAGTCCCGTATAGCCAGTCGCAGATCGGAAAGGTGATATTGAAATTCTGCGTCGTCATCAGCGCGGTGTCATGGTGCATGGTGTGTAAGCGCCGCAGGCGACGCACGTTTGACATCCGTCCGACAAAACTGTGTGGCGGTAGGTGATATGAAAGGTGCAGCCATTCGTAGGCAAGGTAATAGGCGATGGCGACGGCGAAAAACAGCGCGCCAAGGTTTGCCGAAGCAAACAACCACAGCGGCAGCGCAAACAACCCAGCCGTCCCAATCACCAGCCCCACCGCCCACCATGGGAAAAATACCCAGTAATATTCGCGCGCATTTCGGGTCGACATATGCCGCTCGTCGAAATACACATGGTGTTGGCGGGTGTGGCGTTCGAACAGTATTTCCCGACCGCGACGCAAATGATGCATGGGCCCTTTGTGGACGCGATATTCCACCCAGTTCGCCACCAGAAAAGCGCCGGGAACGATCAGCCACTCCCATAAGTGAACTTGTTGAAGCTTAGCAAGTGCGCCCACAATCGCCACCATCGCCAGCGCGTTGGACGCCGCAAAATAGCCGACGGGATGATAGTAGTCGGGAATCCCTGGTGCCAGCCGGTCTCGCTGCCGGTCGATAGCAGCGTCCTGTAAATCGCCCGCAGGGTCATTCGCGTTGTAGCCTGCGAGACCTGCTTCCTCGGTCACGCATTACACCATGAAGAATGCATTCAGCTTGTCGCCTTCCAGATCGCGGAAATAGCCGGCGTAAAAGCCCTCGCCACGCGGTCCGGGTGCGCCCTCATCCGAAGCTCCTGTGGGGCTTGAAGCCCAAGCGATGAAGCTGTCAGATTCCATGTATCTTTTGGCGCCGATGGTTGCCAGCAGTGCGTCGCACAATCCTGCCGCCTTTGGCAGATCATTGGTGCCCTGTGTGACGTAGCCGATCATGCTATTACTCCAGTTGAATTGTTGTCTGGGCCATGATCATAAAGCCAAACTACTATTGTCGCTCGACGCGCCGGTCTGACTTATGATGCACCAAATGAAAAGTGACACCGACACGATGACTAACGACAGCACCGAGACGCCCGACAGCATTCTTGCCTTCTGGTTCGGTGAATCAAGCGACTATGGCAAGCCACGGGCAGAGTGGTTCAAGAAAGATGCAGACTTCGACGAAGAAATCCGCCGTCGTTTCATGACAACCTATGAGGCGGCCGCAGCCGGGCGGCTTGCGGACTGGACGGCCAAAGCTGAAAGCTGCCTGGCCCTCATCGTTGTGCTCGACCAGTTCCCGCGTAACATGTTTCGCGGCAGTGCACGCGCATTTGCCGCCGATGCTCTGGCGCGTGCAGCGACCAATCAGGCTCTACAACAGGGCTTTGATCGTCAAATGAAGCCGGTGGAGCGGCAGTTCCTCCACCTGCCGCTGGAGCACAGCGAATCACTGGATGATCAGGCGTATTGCCTGAAGCTCATGCGTGAGCTTTCTGGTTTCCCGGAGACCCGCGACCTGCATATCTGGGCGGAGAAACACTTGGTCATCATTCGGCGCTTTGGGCGTTTTCCGCACCGCAATGCGGCGCTCGGGCGGGAAAGTACTGCGGAGGAAGTCGCATTCCTGAAAGAGCCCGGATCAGGTTTCTAGCCTGCCGTCACGGCCGGTCAAACCGCGCCGCCCCGCCACTTTGCATGCGTTATACGCGGCAAATTGATTCGATCCGTCGTGCGGCAATAATACGAAGGCGAACCCAGCCTGCCAATCGGCGCAAAGCCGTTGATGTGCATGCGTTCGCCGAGCAGATGATCGGCGACATGAAGCATGACGACTTCACCGACGAAAATTGTGTACGCACCCAGCGCCTGCGCGCTATGCAGTTTGCACTCCATGCTGGCCTGCGATTCGGCAACGCGAGGAACCTTGATTCGCTCCGAGCCCGCCATACTCAAACCGGCGGCGACCAATTCGCTCTCATCGGAGGGAAAGTCAGCGGCCGAGACATTCATTGCGGCCAGCACCTCTTCGGTCACCATGTTGACAACAAACTCGCCGTTGGCAGAAATATTATTGGCCGTATCTTTCCTGCTGCCATCGTCGTTGCGCCCGACACTGATCAACAGATACAGTGGGTTGCTGCCCACGGCATTGAAAAAGCTGAACGGCGCCAGATTGACGATACCCTCGCTGTTCTGCGATGTCACCCACGCAATCGGCCTCGGCACCACCAGATTAGTCAGCAGTTTGTAGTTGTCGATGGCGGTGTTGGCAGTTGGATCGATATGCATGAGGATTCCGGGGACGCCGACATTCATCGGCAACTGAAAGTATAGGGGCGGGAAGATTTGCGCTGAGATTGGGCATACAAATAGCGGACACATTCAAGGCAGAATATCGTTTATATGAAACCCACAATGCTAACTGCCCACGACGGCCACGTCCTCTCCGGTTATCGCTTCGACCCCGACGGCGCGCCGAAAGCGAGCATAGTCATCGCGCCCGCAATGGCCGTGCCGCAATCGTTCTACGTCCCGTTTGCGCGTCATCTTGCCGCGAATGGCTTCGCCGTCTGGACGTTTGATTATCGCGGCACAGGCGAATCATTGCGCGGCAGCATGCGCGGCACAAAGGCCGATCTCACCGACTGGTATGCGCGCGATTACGATGCGGTGGTGAATCTGGCAGCCGACACACACAAAGAAGCGCCAGTGTTCGCCGTGGGCCACAGTTTTGGTGGACAGTGCGCGCCACTACTGCCTTCGCGTAATCGTCTGGCGGGTCTTGTAAACATCGCCGTTGGTAGTGGGTCTGGACGTCATTTGATGCCAAAAGTTCGCCGTAGCGCGCCGCTGATGTGGCACGTAATGGCACCGTTGCTATGTCCGCTATTTGGGTACTTTCCGGGCGCATTGTTCGGTGTCGTCGGCAATGTGCCCACGAGGGCGATGTTCCAATGGCGGCGCTGGTGCCTTACGCCGGACTACATTCTGACCGGCGAGCCAGGCGCCCGCGAAGCCTATGCCACTGCGGAATATGCGGTGCTGGGATTGACCTTTGCCGACGACGAATTGCTGCTCGGAGACGGCTCACGCATGTTGCACAGTGCTTACAAGCAGCAGCTCGCCGACTACAGATTTGTTTCACCCGCGCAGTTCGGCCTCAAGCGCGTCGGGCATTTCGGCTTCTTCAAGCCGCAGGGCGAAGCGGCGCTATGGCCCGTCGTCACGACCTGGATCGAAGAAAAAATCGCGAAGGGATCAGCTGCGCCCGCCAAGTAGCCTTGCCGGCAACATCACGATGGAACGCAGAAAGGCGAATACGCCCCCGACCGCAATACCGAGAAGGCGGAAGGGTAGCAAAATCAACCAAATCAACGGATAGAGAATCAGCGCCAACAGCGCCAGCGGCCAGCACAGCACAAAAAGAATAAGCCAGAGCACGAATTTGATCATTTGGTCCTCACATGGTTTATCGCTTGCAGGTAACGCGGAATGCTGCGATTCGATGGACACAGTTTACCCAATGCGCCCACGTGTGCCATTGCTTTGCGACGAAATGCAGGTGGCGATGGTCGATGTGGGAAATAGGTGAGCCAGGAAAACAAAACACCAGCATCCACGGGCATCGCAGGGCTAAAAGTGCTGGAGATGTCCGTCGATGCTGGTGTTACTCGTTTTTATGCGTGCATTCTCAATTTGTTGAGATCGTCCACTTGAAAGCCCATCGTGCAAACGCAAACGCCATCTGGTCTGGCGCAACAGGGCGCGAAAAACCACTAATGAAAATGGCCTCTTGGCTCTAAGATTGCCCGCCGAAACCTAGGAAGCGATGCCCGATGCAAAAATCAGTCTGCAGGCGAAGACGACGGTAGATGTAGAGCGCGGCTGCAAGTCGCCATCAGCCGCGTTCATGCAGAATCACACTGAAAAGTTCGTCAGCGGAAGGCGGCTCAAAATATGCAGTGATCGCATCAAACTCGGCACCCGTTGTCCGTGCCGAACCCCCAGGAAGTCCTTTGCTTCGTGCTTTTAGCTGTCGCGTACACAAATCGTCCGAAGCCTCGACATAATGAAGCTCATGCTCAGTTCAGGCAGTCTCAAACAGTTCGCGGAACCAGGCGCGTTGTTTCCTTGTGTTGCCCGGGCAATCAAGTTCCCGGAGTAGTTCCGGCGCGGCTCGATGCCCTTCTTGCGGCAAACTTCCAGGAAGTCTTGCCGTGACTTTTTGAAATCGGCGCGAAGTTTTCCGGGGTTCTTCCCATAGAAGTCAGCACCGTTAACAGGCCTCGCTGGTGGCAAGCGAACGGGCGTAAATGTGACAAAGGCCAAACTCATCGGTGTACTCGCGCTCGAACCGCATGCCGACTCTCTCGGAGATTTTGGCAGACGCAACATTGCCGGGCATGATCAGGCAGATGAGACGTTTCAGCCGCAGGCGCTCGGCCGCATACCAGACGATGCCTTGCGCCGCCTCGGTTGCTAACCCCTCACGCCACCTCGTCTTGTTGATGAGGAAAGCCAGTTCGACTTCGTCAACTCCATCAATCGTCCAGGGTAGTAGCCCGCATCTTCTAAGGAAGTCGCCCGTGCTACGCTCCACGGTAGCCCACAGTCCGAGTTCAGCGTGCCTTGGATGCCCGTGAAGGAACCACTCCAGTTCTTCCCAGGTCTCGGCGCGAGTCCTCGTTCCATCAGGGAAGAAGCGGCGGGTCTCTTCGTCGCTATAGAGCGCGGACAGGTCGTCCAGATCGGTCGGCAACAGTCGACGGATAGTGAGGCGTTCGGTTTCGAGGATCACCATGGTGTGCGCGGATGTGATTCTGCGAGGTCTAACGCCGGCGCTAAAGCGCACCGCGCTTTTGCGGCGTCCAGCGACAGGAGGGTGCGAGGTTGAGCGCCATGTTAAGTGCGAGCACGTCGCGACACCGACCAGGCAACAGCGAAATATAGAGAAAATACGATGCCTTGAAGCATTGGAACCATTAAGACCGAAATAGCCCCCTGTGCATCAGGATGCCAATAAAAAATGTCGGCTAAGAATAAAGTTCCTCCGATGGATATGATGCCTGCAACGACATGCCAGTGAACCGACACAACGCCCTTTCGCTGGAAAAATATCAGCGCTGCACTCATGGCTGCGTGAGGAAGAACGAGCCAGACGGAAAAAAATCAAAAGCGCCGACGCTGTTCGGCTTAAGTGCGATCACAAATATAACGTTTGCGCAGGCGGTAATGGCGATCACGAAGAAACAAGTGGCGACGATCCCTTTCATGACGAGCAATGCAATCCTGTAACGCCTCACGTTTGAGATTGGTTCTGGCGTTTGCCAGCCTCTCCTGGTAGACGGGTATTTCTCCTCAGAGCTTTTTTTCTCTGCCAACCTTCGCGAACAATAAATATCAATGCGGCAATAGAAATAGAAAACAACAGTGGCAGTACTAGCAAGAGGTCGACTCGGATATTGCAGTCACCAGGGCAACTCGCAAGAATCCATGAGTTGTAGAGCGGGGTCGCCAGCCATAACACGGCAGCGAACAAAGCACTACGCTGTTTGGAAAACAGCCATCCTATTACGAAGCCAACAGCGAGGGAAAAACAAATGATTGTAATAGCGATCATTTTGCAATCCTGCCTAGCGATGAAGGTGAACGACGCCGCGCTTTTGCGGCGTCCGCACGTCCGCCATGTTGGGTGTCTTGGTCATAGTGCGTGTTGGTCGTACTAGACACCCGATCTGCGGTGATGTTCGGTAACACGTACATTTCAGGAGCACCGTTATAGATGCAATAACCTACACCACCGTTCGTGCAAACCTCGCCAGCGCAATGGACCGCGTTTGCAATGACCACGAAGCGTTGATCATTACTCGCAACGGCGAACAGTCCGTTGTGATGCTCTCGCTCGAAGACTTCAATGCGCTTGAGGAAACCGCATACCTTTTGCGAACGCCGGCCAACGCCAAGCGCATTCTGACGGCCGTGGCACAACTGAACGCCGGCAAAGGCGTTGAGCGGAAACTGGCCAAGTGAAGCTGATCTTCGCAGACGAAGCATGGGAAGACTATTTTAATTGGCAGAAGCAAGACAAGCGCATAGTGGAACGGATCAACAAGCTGATACGTGAAACGAAACGTGAACCTGTCGCCGGCGTAGGAAAACCCGAACCATTGAAGCGCGCGCTATCGGGGTTTTGGTCGCGCCGCATCACAGAAGAGCATCGCATGGTATGTCGCCTTGAAGGTAAGGATCTGCTAATCGCTCAGTTGCGCTACTACTACTGAGGCTCCCGACGACTGATGTAAAGCGCGCGCCGCTATTGGCGAGTCCCAGTGCGCCAAGCGAAGAAACTCAACCGCAATGTTAGCAGTCACCGGAGTCGGTTGCGGCGCTTCGTTCATGAATGTTTTTGACATAGGGATCAATGTGGTCAGAAGAAGCCACCAACGGCTGAAATGATGAATAGACCCACCCTGTGTAGAGCGAGCTCGGCTTGAATAGCAAGGAGAGGTTCGGTGAGCATGATTGTGACTGCTAACGATCAAGCGCAGCGGCGCGCGTCAGCGCGTCCGAGTGTATAGCGAATTGTTAGGGCGGTTTAGCCGCCGCCACACCGCATAGAAGGTTAGCGCTCCAAAGAGCCCGTGTAAGCCGAAAAAATGCAACGCTCTCGGCGAAGGTGAGCCACGCGAACTCGGTTGGAACACCATTGACGTAAATGTCGACGTGCATTCCGCGCCAGTCACGCGAGGATAGATATCCTTCCATTTTGGTTGGCCACGAGAACGAGACAGGCGAATTGCGTATGTTGCGGCCATTCGGCCAACCAGTCCTTGGCCAACCGGCCACTGATCCCACGATGTTCCGGCCACCCGGGTCAGGGGGCGACGCAAGATAATTTTCACTTACCATCCGTCCATTTTTTTCCGAAGAAATGGCGGATATGGAGGGTGGCCAAAGGCCGGGAGGGCAGCGATGGTCGCATGAGCCGCAAGAGTGAACATGTTTAGTTGCCGGATCAATAGAAATTCTGAATTCGTTCGTGGTGACCCCTCGCCAGGCTCAGAGCCTGCCCCGTACTCGATACGGGGGTGAACGGGGGTTAGCAGATGTTCCCCGCAAAGCGACACCGCCCGCGGGCACGTTCAGAACCGCACGACGAAACCCAATGCCACCGCCCCAATAAAGATCCTGGCCGTTTAATCATGCAATTGTGCAGGTGTTGATCTATATCAAATCACCGCCGCCTACCTTCGCCAGACTGAGCACTTAACCAAAACAAAGCAAGCGTCTGAAAACCAGCGGGCGCACCGCACGGAGAAGCGATATGGAAAGTTTGCCCGAGGTCGCGCAGGCTGACACCCGATCACGCGAAACCCGCGTGTTTGTCTTTTTGACGGTGGTACTCGCGCCGGTGCTCGCGGTTGCCCTGGTCGGGTCATATGGCCTGCTCATCTGGCTTTACCAAATGGTCATGGGGCCGCCGAAAGGTTGAGGCACCATGAGCCAAAGTGCTTCCACGAATCTTTCTCGCCGCGCCTTCCTGTTGCGCAGCGAGGCACTGGTGCCACGGGTCACGCTGACCGATCACTGCTTTGCGGCCAGCGGCGTGTATTGCGAGGCCTGCCGCGACGTTTGCGAGACGGGCGCATTACGTTTCGTCCCGCAACTCGGCTCCGTCCCCGCACCAATCGTGGACGCGGACTTGTGTACCCAGTGTGGCGAATGCGCGTGGGTCTGTCCGCGCGGTGCACTACGGGTACGACCGCTGGAGACGAGCAATGGCTGACCTTCACATTGCCAGTTGCGTGGCGCGCGTTCGCCCTGAAGCGATGGCGAGCGCAGTCGAGCGCATCGAAGCGGTGATCGGCTGCGCCGTCAGTGCGCGCGATGCCATCGGCAAGGTCGTGATCGTCATCGAAGGTACGAGCACGGGCAATTTGCTCGACCAGATGGACCACATTCGAACAATACCGGGCGTGCTTAACGTGGAAATGGTCTACCAGCACGCCGAAGATGAATCCGTCATGAAGGAGTTATTGCCATGAAACTCACCCGTCGCGAATTCATTCGCAACACTGCCGCTTCCGTTGCCGCTTCGGCGGCGGGCATTCAATTGCCGGCAAGTGCGGCAAACATTGCCACCGAAGCATCGGCTACCGAGCTCAAATGGAGCAAGGCAGCGTGTCGCTTCTGCGGCACCGGCTGCGGTGTGACCGTCGCCGTCAAGAATAATCGGGTCGTGGCCACACATGGCGATCCGGCCTCCGAAGTCAATCGGGGGCTCAATTGCGTGAAGGGCTATTTCCTCTCCAAGATCATGTACGGCAGCGATCGGCTTACCCAGCCGTTGCTGCGGATGACAAGCGGCAAGTACGACAAGAACGGCGCGTTTACGCCGATCAGCTGGGACAAGGCGTTCGACATCATGGCCGAGAAGTGGAAGGCTGCGCTCAAGAAGAAAGGCCCGACCTCGGTTGGCATGTTCGGCTCCGGTCAATGGACCATCTGGGAGGGCTACGCCGCCAACAAGCTCTTCAAAGCCGGATTCCGTTCCAACAACATCGACCCCAATGCGCGCCACTGTATGGCCTCTGCGGTGGGCGGTTTCATGCGTACCTTTGGCATGGACGAGCCGATGGGTTGCTACGACGATATCGAAGCCGCCGACGCATTCGTGCTGTGGGGCTCGAACATGGCGGAGATGCATCCGATCCTGTGGACGCGCGTGACCGACCG
>Ga0163144_10001947_pt1 | contig 48221 bp, 37 predicted proteins | sample OliLak19BULKMAT1_FD_123175 | JGI IMG/M metagenome (GOLD analysis project Ga0163144, IMG submission 123175) | Freshwater microbial mat bacterial communities from Lake Vanda, McMurdo Dry Valleys, Antarctica - Oligotrophic Lake LV.19.BULKMAT1 | ecosystem: Environmental > Aquatic > Freshwater >... | reverse complement strand
CGTGTTATCCTCAGGGTTTGCCGTCATTCCCGCGGCTGAACCCACTCCACCCGCGACGGTTTCACTCAGCCAGTTGACGCAAACCACGCGGGACGAAGACCGGCGCCGCAGCAACTTTCTCAGCAGCCAGGTCGTGGTTTCTCCCGGCACGCAGGTCGTGCTCTGGAATCTGCTCGACCCGGATGGCGACAACCTTCTTTCCACGTTTTCAATTCGTCGGGAAGGGGACAGCGAGTGGACCGACCTCGTCGTGTCCAGCCGCGACAACTACGCCCAATTCGACACCAAACACCTTCCCGACGGCGTCTACTTCACGCGACTCGTCGCGACTGAAACCGCGCCCCGGCCCGTGGGCGATCGCCTGGTGCATACGTTCGAAACCGATGACTTGATCGTCGATTTCACGCCTCCGGAAATTCTGGCCGCCAGAGCGCAGCGGACCAACGAGGCCATCGTCCTGACCGTACACGGCCGCGACGCGCTTTCCCTGCTCGAGGGCATCGAAGTCGTATTCAACAATAACGTACGCGAGAAAGTGGAGCAACCGGTCGACGGCATTCGTGACGGACGGGAGGAAACGTTCACGCTCGAAATCCCGCTCGCCCGGGTCTCCAACGCGACCTCGGCGGAAATCACCCTCTATGATGACGCGGGCAACGGCAGCGCGCGGCGTTTGACTTGGTGAGCGTGGAGGAGACGGCGCGCTTTTTACGCCCGGGGATGGGCTTTGGCGTGGACGTCCTTCAGTCTCGCGATGCTCACGTGCGTGTAGAGTTGCGTTGTGGCGAGCTGGGAGTGTCCGAGGAGCTCTTGTACGAGCCGCAGATCCGCCCCGGCGTTGAGCAGATGTGTGGCGTACGAATGCCGCAGCTTGTGCGGGGTGAGGTCGAGCGGGAGGTCGGCCAGCGCGAGGTAGCGCTTGAGCATGCGCTGAACCGTGCGAACATCCAGACGCGTGCCGTTCGCATTCACCAGCACGGCGCCGGCCGGGCCTTTATCGGGTGCGAAGGTCGCGCGGAAATGCTTCGTCACTTCGAGGGCCACGCGACCGAGCGGACACAGGCGTTCCTTTTTTCCTTTGCCCACGACGCGGGCTACGCCGGAGTCGAAATCGATCGCGCCGAAGTTTAACGCGACCAGTTCGCTCACCCGCAATCCGCCGCCGTATAGCAATTCCATCGCGAGACGATCACGCCAGGTGGTGTGCGCATCCGCGGTGCCGTTCTGCAGCAGCCGTTGCGGCCCGTTGAGCAGCGCCCGCATCTGCTCCTCGGTGAGAAACTGGGGGAGCCGCTGCTCGAGTTTCGGCAACGGCACGCCGAGCAGCGGATCTCGCCGCAACCGTCCCAGTCGCATCCAAAACTTGAAAAACGTGCGCAACGCCGAGGCGTGATTGTGCAACGTGCGCCGGTCGAAACGCCGCTGCGCCTCGATCACAAAGTCCCGCATTTCCCGCGGCCCCAGCGCATCGATCCCGCCGGACCAAAGCCCCACCGAGGGCGAGCTGAGCCAGCGATAGAAATCCTCGAACGCCTGCCGGTAGTTGCGAACCGTATACACCGAGTAGCGGCGCTCCTTCGCGAGGAAATCCTCGAATGGTATCCACCATTCCGCGATAACTTCGGGCGGCAAGGCTTCGATCGCGGGAGGCATAATGATCCGGAAGTCGAGCGAGAGGACGTGGCAGGGTCCGGCCTTAGTCGGCAGTCGGATTTTCCGTCGCACCCGCGGCCTCGGCCGCCGCCCGTTGCTCGACCTGCCGCATGACTTCGGTCGTATGCAGCCGCAGCGCGCCTTCCGGATCCAACCCATTCGCTCGCGCCGCGGCGGCGAGTTCAAAGAGTTTCCGCCCGAGCGTGGCCGCATCAAGGTCGCGTGCGAGCTCCTGCACCTGTGCCGTATCCACAATTCCATTCGCGGGCAGGGACTTCTTCTCGATCTGCTTCCATACCGCTTCGGCGAACATCAACGCGGGAAGCCGCGGAGGAAGTTCCTTGAAGACGCGCACGGCATCCGCCACCGGCCCGTTTTTCTTTTCCGTGGCCTTGATTTGCTCCCAGGCGACGATGACCTGCTCCGACGTCGCGAGCCGGCCCGCGCCGAAGACGTGCGGGTGCCGGCGAATGAGCTTCTCGTTGATGTCCCGCGCGACGTCGTCGAAGGTGAATTGCCCCTTTTCCGCGGCGATGTGCGCGTGAAAAACGATCTGGATGAGCACATCGCCGAGTTCCTCGCGCATGTGGGGGGTGTCGTCGCGGTCGATTGTGTCGATGAGCTCGCTCACTTCATCGATCAGGCAGCGCACGAGCGAGGCATGCGTTTGCTCCTGGTCCCACGGGCAGCCGTCCGGGGCCCGCAAGCGGGCCATCGTGGCCTTGAGATCATCGATCGCACTCATGCGCGAAACGTGTCTCCGGGGGCGCCGGATTACACGGAAATTTTTCGGCTTTGTCTTCCGGGCATTCCCGGTGTTCCGTCACGGTTCATGTCCGATAAATTGACCGAGATCATGGCTTGGAAGCGGCGCGAAATCGCTCCGCACCTGCGTCCTGTTTCCGAGATCGAACTCGCCCGACTCGATGCCTCGCTGCCGCGTCCGCCTTCCTTCGCGACCGCGCTGCGGCGGGCGGACGGAACGTTCGCAGTCATCGCGGAAATCAAACGCCGCTCGCCGTCGGCCGGTGACATCAAGGCGGGCGCCTCTTCCGTCGAACAAGCCAGACGCTATCAAGCGGCGGGCGCGGATGCACTTTCGGTGCTGACGGACGAAAAGTTTTTCGGCGGCACCTTGGACGATCTGCGCCGGGTAACGCGGCATTTCGCCGAAACGCCTCCGGCCCGGCCCTGCCTCCGGAAAGACTTCATGATGCACGCGCTGCAGGTCCACGAGGCGCGCGAATCCGGGGCGAGTGCGATCCTGATCATTGTGCGGGCGCTGACGGATGAAGAAATCAAAACCCTGTTTGGTGCGGCCAAGGCGGCCGGACTGGATGCGTTGTTCGAGATTCACAGCGAAGCGGAAATCGAACGTGCGGTCGCACACGGGGCGCGAATCATCGGCGTCAACAATCGGGACCTGGCCATTTTCAAAACCGATCTCGGTTTGAGCGAGCGCCTGATTCCACTGTTTCCTTCGGACGTCGTCGCGGTGAGTGAAAGCGGCATCACGAGCGGCGCCGATGCGGCACGGGTTCGCGCGGCGGGCGCGCACGCCATCCTGGTGGGCGAAGCCTTGATGAAGGCACCGAATCCGAGTGACCTCGTGGCCGAGTTTCGGAAACTTTGAGATTTTCTCGCATGTCGTGCGTCCAACTCAAGTCGGCCCGGAGAGCCTGCTCCACCCTCCTTGCCGTTTCACGTTAAGTCGCGATGCCGCTTTCCCCCACCACCACTCGAGACCTGCTGACGCAACTCGGCCATCAGCCCAAACGCTTTCTGGGGCAAAACTTTCTGGTGGATGGCAACATCGTCCGCAAGTCGCTTGAACTTGCCGAAGTCCGATCGGGAGACACGGTGGTGGAAGTCGGTCCCGGTTTGGGCACGCTGACGACGGCGCTGCTCGAAGCGGGGGCCCACGTGTGGGCGGTGGAAATGGATCGCACCTTACATGCGCACTTGGAAACCGAGCTCTTGCCGCGTTTCCCCGCCACGTTTCATTTGCTGGAAGGCGATGCGGTCGAGCACCCGCTGGCCGGGTTGCCGGCTCCGCTGGCGGAAGCAGGGGTGAAAATTGTGGCTAACTTGCCGTACGCGATCGCGACGCCCTGGCTCGACGAAGTGTTGGCCGGGCCCTTACCAACCCGGATGGTGCTGATGCTACAGCAAGAGGCGGCCCAGCGGTACGCTGCGCAACCGGGCTCAAAATCGTTTGGGGCGATTTCCATTTTCCTGCAGTCCGCCTACATTATCGCTCCCGGGCACAAGGTGGCTGCAGCGTGTTTTCATCCCCGACCGGATGTTGAATCCCATCTTTTAAACCTCGTGCGCCAACCGGAACCGTACGTTTTCCCGCCGTCGGTCAAAGCCCTGATCCGAAGCTGTTTTCAGCAACGCCGAAAGCAAATCGGTGCGCTGCTCCGCAACCGGCTTGATGACCAGTCTGGAGTCGTTGGTTGGCGGGAACTTCTCCAAGCCCACGGACTCTCAGAACAAACACGTCCGGAAGCGATTCCGGTCGAATGGTGGGTGCGGTTTGCCGCGCTTTTCCCAGCCTTGGCTTGAAAGCCCCGCGTCACGCATTACTCAGTAATCTCTTCATCATGCTTCGCCTCATCCTTGCGATTCTCCTCGCCGCTGCTGTTACCACCGCACGGGCGCAAAATGCCGACGGTGCGCTTGTCGGTAAAATCGAAGGCCGCAGTTACGTTTCCCCGACGGGTGCCTTTAAGATCGTGATCCCGGTCCTGCCCGAGCTGGGCGGCGACATCACGGACACGCCGAACGTCGTAACGTTTCAAGACGACTTCAACGTGCATGTGAGTATCGCGGCCTTCCCGCAGGATGCCACGCAACGGTGGGAGTTATCGACCCGCGGGTTGAAGGACTATCTTATTTATTTCTTCAGCAATTTTGTGCTGGCTGACTTCAAGCAAACATTCGCCGGCGTGGAAATTCAAAGCGCGAAATTCATTCCGAGCATGCTCGATGGCTCGCTGCTCACCTATATTCTCGTGCCCGGTGGCACGATGTTCGGACATCGCGTGCCCGACATTGGGTTGTCGACCCGGGTTCCAGTTGCCAAGCGGGGCAACCTGCTCTTTGTCCGCAACGGTCACATCTTTGTCGTCAGCGCCGAACTCGCAGAGCGCGTAATCGAGGGAAGTTTATATAACAAAACCACGGAGCAAGAGGACGAAATTCTCCGCAATCGGCTGAACGATGTCGTCGGCAAGATCTCCTTTGCCTCGATGCCGGCAGCGGAAACGGCGAAGAAATGAGATCGGGAAGACGCGCTTCTTCCGCGCGACCTTGGTTCGCACTTGTGTTGGCGTCGGCGGCGCTGCTCCTCAGCGGATGCGTTTATCTGCGGCTGCTCGAGTTGAAGAAGCAGCTCAATCACTTCGACCGCCACTTCGCACTCCAGACCCACGATGGGGTGGGCATTGTGTGTCACGACCCGATTTTGCGCACGAAAGACGTGCGTTGGATGGGATTGCTGCCCGAACAAACCAAAACGCTCGGCCTGGCCGAGCAGTGGCAGGTCCGCTGGGTGAAGCAATTGCCCTTGGGAATCGACGAGCCCGGGACGTACGACATCATCGTGGAACTTGGGTTTGCCGCGGATAAGCTGACCCGCGTCGCAATCCCCGAACGCTATTTCACGGTCATGCCGAAAGAGTTTCTCGTCGGAGTGATCAAGAGCCTCGGACGGGGGAAGATCGACAAATCCAGCAAGCAAATCGAAGCGTCGATGGCAGAGAACGACGTGGCTGCGGCCAGACCGAATCTTCCCGATATCGACAAACTGCTGGGTCGGCCCAGCGAGGAAAGCGAAATCGGCCCGCATACGGTCGTCCGTTATTGTTATATTCCGGCTACCAAAGAATCACGCGCGGGCGTCTTCGATCTCCACCTCACGTTTCACACCAAAAGCGGTGAACTCCTGCGTTGGCACGGGAAGACCCCGATTGGCAATATCGCGTTTAACTTCGCTGCTAGTCATTAAGGTAGGCCGAATCGCAAGGCGAAGCGCGGAGCGTCGTTCTCTTGGGCCGAAGAATGGCGTGGGAGGCGAGCAGGCGAAGACGAAACGGAGGGGCAAACTGGCGCGTTTACGTTTCGCCTGACTTCAGCTCTGGTCAGCAACTGCCATGATTCCATCCGGGTTTACCTTACGCGACGCCACTGAAGCCGATCTGCCAGCGATCGTCGCGATCTACAATTCGACCATTCCAGGCCGGATGGTCACGGCGGATCTCGAACCGGTCACCGTGGAATCGCGTCGGCCATGGCTCGCCGCGCATCAGAACGCGAACCGACCGATCTGGGTGATCGCGGACCTCGCCGACACCGCCGTCGCGTGGCTCAGTTTTGATACGTTCTTTCCCCGGGCGGCGTATGACGGGACCGCCATGATCGCGATCTACGTTGCGCCCGACCGTCGCGGCCACGGCCTGGGCCGAACCCTTTTGGAAGAAGCCCTCAGGCGCGCGCCCGGACTTGAGCTGCATACACTCGTTGGCTATATTTTCGGCCACAATAAACCGAGCCTGCAGCTTTTCACGCGCCATGGCTTCGAGCGGTGGGCACACCTGCCGCAAGTAGCGGTGCTGGACGGGATTGGTCGTGACTTGATAATAATGGGCCGCCGCGTGGCGGTGCCCTGATCCCGGGGACGGACAACGGGTCGACCCTCCCCGTTTGCCAACGGAGCGGGATTGCGTCTACTGCGAATTCGCCATGGATGAGTCCTCTATGCGCTCCTTTCGCTTTATCATCCCGGTGTTGCTGGGAGCTGCTTCCCTCGCCTCCGAGCTCTTTGCCGCGCAACCGTCTCCGGCCATGAAAAAACCCTTTGGCCTCGTCATTCACGGCGGAGCGGGCGTCGTGCTGCGCGAAAATATCCCACCCGAACTGGAGGCCCAGTATCGCAGCAAACTGACCGAGGCGCGTGATGCCGGCTATACGATCCTCGAGCAAGGGGGCAGTGCCATGGACGCTGTGATCGCGGCCATCACGATTATGGAGGATTCACCGCTGTTCAACGCCGGCAAAGGCGCGGTCCTCAATGCCGACGGAATCTGCGAACTGGATGCGTCCGTCATGGACGGACGCACGCAAGCCGCCGGCGCCGTGGCGGGCGTCCGCCGCATCCAGAATCCAATTACACTCGCCCGCGCCGTCATGGAGAAATCCGAGCACGTCATGCTCGCCGGCGAGGGCGCGGAAAGGTTCGCGCAGGAGCGCGGATTCGCGTTCGTCGAAAACACCTACTTCCAAACGCCGCGGCGGCGCGCCGATTTGGAGCGCGCCCGGCAACTGGAAGTCGCCCGGTCCGGCGCTGGAAAAAAATCCGCCGCCCTCACCGCCCCGTCAGCCAACCGCACACTCGCGCCCGATAACTCCGACTCCGTGGTCACGACGACCGACGACGCGGCGTTCGACCGCCAGAATCGCTATGGCACGGTCGGCTGCGCGGCGCTCGATCAACAGGGCAATCTGGCCGCGGGCACTTCCACCGGCGGACGAACCAACAAAAAGTTCGGCCGCATCGGCGACGCGCCCATCATCGGTGCGGGCACCTACGCCAACAACGCCACCTGTGCGGTGAGCGCCACCGGTTGGGGCGAGTTTTTTATCCGCACGGCCGTCGCCCATGACATTTCCGCGCAGATGGAATACCGCGGCACGCCGCTGGCTGACGCCGCCAAAGCCACGCTCGCAAAAGTGGCAAAACTTGGAGGCGATGGTGGCGTCGTTTGTATCGATAAAGACGGCAACATTGCCCTCCCCTTCAACACCGCCGGCATGTACCGCGGCTACCGGGTTTCCAGCGGTGAGGTCGGAGTCGAGATTTTTAAGGAGTAACGGGTGGAACAGACATTCCTGTCTGATATTATTACTTCGATGTTATCTACCCCGAAAATCGGAACAGGCAGGAATGCCTGTATCACCTCCGATCCAGAAACCACCAGTCGCAAGATCCCCGGATTACTCCGGGAACCTTGCGACTGGTGACACGGATTGCGGGAAAGCGCCTGAAGACGGCCATTTCCCAAGGCATTGCGGACATTGAGCCGGCAGCGCGGGCGACAAAGATCAGAATCTTCCGGCTTTCCACCCCGGGCATTTCTTCCCTAACGTCGGTTACTCACGCCTGATGCCCACCCACTCATCGCCCTCCGCCCCCGTGTCTCCCAAATCCAGCTCCATCGCCCGTCCGATGTCGGCGGACGCGCCGCGTCCCATTCGCAAGCTCATGGCCGCCAATCGGAGTGAGATTGCGGTCCGGATCTTCCGTGCCGCCACGGAGCTGCATTTGCGCACGGTGGCCGTGTTTGCCCAGGAGGATCGCCTTTGCATTCATCGCTACAAGGCGGACGAAGCCTACCAGATTGGCGCCGGCAAAGGCCCGGTTGCGGCCTATCTCGACATCGAAAGCATCGTCGCGCTGGCGACTGAAAAAGGCGTGGACGCCATCCATCCCGGGTACGGCTTTCTGTCGGAAAATGCCGGCTTTGCCCGCGCCTGCGAGCGGGCTGGAATCATCTTCGTCGGCCCGCGTCCCGACTTGTTGGATATGATGGGCGACAAGACGGCCGCCCGTGCGGTCGCCCAGCGTATCGGCGTGCCAGTGCTTCCGGGGACCAAGGATCCCATCACCGAACGCGATGACGCGCTTCAAGTCGCTAAAACCATCGGCTTCCCGCTGATCATCAAAGCTGCTTTCGGTGGCGGTGGCCGCGGCATGCGGGTCGTCCACAAATCAGGCGATCTCGTCAACCTGCTCGACGAAGCCCAGGCGGAAGCGGGTCGCGCCTTTGGCAATTCCGCGGTCTTCCTCGAAAAGTATATACCGCGCGCCAAGCACATCGAAGTTCAGATTCTCGGAGACAAGCACGGCAACGTCATCCACCTGCATGAGCGGGACTGCTCGGTGCAACGCCGACACCAGAAAGTCATTGAAGTCGCGCCCTCCTTCGGACTGCCCGATAAGATCGTGCGCGAACTGTGCGACGCCGCCGCCCGCCTCGCCCGGGAAATCCGATACGACAACGCCGGCACGGTCGAATTCCTCTACGATCTGGATCGTCACGAGTGGTTTTTCATCGAGATGAATCCGCGTATCCAGGTCGAGCATACGGTCACCGAGGTGATCACCGGCCTCGATCTGGTTCGCGCCCAGGTGCTCATCGCCCAGGGCTACGCCCTCCACTCGCCCGAAGTCGGAATGCCGTACCAAACGGAAGTTCCGCGCAACGGCTTTGCCATTCAGTGCCGGATCACGACGGAGGATCCGGAGAACAAGTTCACGCCCGATTACGGCCGCATCATGGCCTACCGCTCGCCCGGCGGCTTTGGCGTGCGGCTCGACGGCGGCATGGGCTACGCCGGCGCCGTCATCACGCCGTTCTACGACTCGCTGCTCGTGAAGAGCATCACGAGCGGACAGAACTACGAAATCGCGATGAACCGCGCGCGGCGGGTGCTGAGCGAGTTTCGGATCCGCGGAGTAAAGACAAACATCCCGTTTCTCGAAAACGTCATCGCGCACCCGCAGTTCCAGGCAGGCCAGGCCACCACGACGCTGATCGACACCACGCCGGAACTGTTCGCCTTCAAGCCCCGCCGCGACCGCGCGACCAAGCTGCTGACGTTCCTCGGCAATGTCATCGTCAACGGCAACCCGCACGCCAAGGGTTACAAGCCCGACCGCTCCTTCGCCCTGGCGCCGGTGCCCGCCGTTCCCGCCGGAGCCGCCAGCGCACTGCCGGGCACGCGGCAGTTGTTGCTCAAGCTCGGACCGAAGAAATTTGCGGAGTGGACCCGCGCGCAAAAGCGTCTGCTGATCACCGATACCACCTGGCGCGACGCCCACCAGTCGCTCATGGCCACCCGCGTGCGCAGCTACGATATGCTCGCCTGCGCCGATGCTTTGTCCCGGCGGGTGCCGAATCTTTTCTCGCTCGAAATGTGGGGCGGAGCGACGTTCGACACCGCGATGCGCTTCCTCAACGAGGATCCGTGGGAACGCTTGCGGCAACTCCGGGCACACGTGCCCAACATTTGTTTCCAGATGCTCTTCCGCGGGGCCAATGCCGTCGGCTATACTAATTATCCGGACAATGTTGTCGCCGGGTTCGTGAAGCATGCTGCGGCCAGCGGCATGGATATTTTCCGGGTCTTCGATTCGCTCAACTACCTGCCGAATCTTCGCGTGGCGATGGAGGCGGTCAACGCCACCCACGGGGTATGCGAGGCGGCCGTGTGTTACACCGGCGATATCCTCGACGACCGCCGCGACAAGTTCTCGCTGAAGTATTATGTACGCATGGCGAAAGAGTTGGAGCGGATGGGTGCGCACTTCATTGCGATCAAGGACATGGCTGGACTCTGCCGGCCCTACGCGGCCCTCAAGCTGGTCAAGACGCTCAAAAGCGAGGTCGGCCTGCCCATTCATTTTCACACCCACGACACCAGCGGCATCGCTGCGGCGAGCGTGCTGCGGGCCGCAGACGCGGGAGTCGACGTGGTCGACCTCGCCCTTGCGTCCATGAGCGGCAGTACGTCGCAGCCGAATTTGAACTCCGTCGTAGCGGCGCTGCAGCATACGCCGCGCGATCCCCAACTTGACCTGCCGGCGCTCAACGAATTTTCCGATTATTGGGAAACCGTCCGCGACTACTACCGGCCGTTCGATACAGCGCCCAAGAGCGGCTCGGCCGAGGTGTATCTCCACGAAATGCCCGGTGGCCAATATACGAATCTCAAGGAGCAGGCCGCCTCGATGGGCGTCGCCCACCGCTGGCCGGAGATCGCGCGTACATACGCAGAGGTGAATCAGCTTTTTGGAGACATCGTGAAGGTCACGCCCAGCTCGAAGGTGGTCGGCGACATGGCGCTGTTTCTGTTCAGCAAGGGGATCAAGCCCGCGGATATCGTGAACTTCGAGCCGGACACGATGACGTTCCCGGAAAGCGTCATCGACATGCTGATGGGTGGTCTCGGCTGGCCCGAGGGCGGCTGGCCGGAGCGGGTGTCTCTCGTCGTGCTCGGTCCGGAACGCCACGCCACGGCACGCACGCGGTACGAGGCAACCTTGCCCGCGCCGGAAGGCCGCCGCCAGAAATCGACCTTTAAGAAATTCGGAAAGGCAAAGCAGAGCACACCTCCCGCGTCCACCTCCGCGGCTGGCATCGTCGATCTGGAGCAGGTACGGGCCGAACTGACGGAGAAATTGAAACGCGCCGCCAACGATGATGATGTCTACTCACATCTGATGTATCCGCAGGTATTCGCGGAATTCGCGAAACACCAGGCGACGTATAGCGACGTATCCATCCTTCCAACCCCGGCGTTTTTCTACGGCCTGCGGCCGGGCGAGGAAATCTCCGTGAGCATTGAGGAAGGCAAAGTTCTTATCATTCGGCTCATCGCCATCGGCCAATCCGACAAGGATGGCCGCCGCGCCATCAGTTACGAGCTCAACGGTATCGCCCGCGAAACCTTCATTCAGGACAAGGCGGTCGTGCCGAAAACGAAGGCCCGTCCGAAAGCCGAGCTGGCAGATCCCAACCAGGTCGCGGCGCCCATTCCCGGCCTCATTGCCCAACTCAATGTCTCGGTTGGAGGCAAAGTCACGAAGGGCGACAAGCTCCTCATGATGGAGGCGATGAAAATGCAGAATACGGTCTACGCGCCTACCACCGGCGTGATCTCCGAGCTGCACGTCGCGCTCGGCGAAACGGTTGAGGCGAAGGATCTGCTCATCAAAATCCGTCCTGCGACCTGAGCCAAGCGGGCAGGACGGCCTCAGCCGTCCCAAACCCGCGGCTCGGGCGTTGCAGGTTGAAAGGTGCCGCGCCAGGATCCTCCGACAGTCGGAGAATTGAACGCTCCTCCTTTCAACCCGCAACCGCATTTTCCGCCGCTCGACTACTCTTCCGTCGGACGGTCACGGCCAAGTGTCGCCGGGGCTGGCTGCCTGCTGAGCCCGTTGCACCGTGGCGAAGGGCGTCGCCTGCGAGCCGGCAGCGCGGTCGTCGCCATCGACCGCCACGAAGTAATCGGCGGTGGAGAGCGGCGGAATCAGCATCAACGAAAAAAGTCCAAAGCAGCGGGCACGAGAAAACATGAGCAATGAGGGGTCCACACCACCGTGGCCAAATCGGGGACCAGAGCAATGGCAGAACCATAAAGTGGATCGGCTTGTCCCCCAACCGGCGGCGCGTCACGGGTCTCACGGCCCGGTCCACCGAGCCAGACAGTCCACGTGGCGACCGTTGCTCTCGCATCATTATCGCGGGTCCACTGATTTCAATGAAGCCCTCGGCTCGGACGCCGTAACTTTAGCCGTATCCGTCGGAGATGGACGCGGGTGGAGCAGATTCGGGACCGACCAGTTTCATGTCGCATATGCGACACGAAACTGGTCGCGACTTAAGTCTGGCGTCGCGCGAAAATCGACCTGGCCGCGCCGAATATCTTCCAGGGGCGAACGCTCTGAAATACAGGCAGGAATGCCTGTTTCATGCCGGGCGCACGTGCGATCCGGACCCCAAAAAAACCGCGGCCTTCCATCGGCCGCGGATACTTTGCCGTATCCGTCGGAGATGGACGCGGGTTGGGCAGGTTCGGGACCGACCAGTTTCATGTCGCATATGCGACATGAAACTGGTCGCGACCTCGAAAATAGTTTTACGCGAAAATCGACAGGGCGCGCCTAACATCTGTCGGAGCAGACGCTCTGAAATACAGGCAGGAGTGCCTGTTTCACGCCGGGCGCGCGCTTGATCCGGACGCCGCAAAAAAACCACGACCGTTCACCGGTCGCGGTTCATTCGCTGCGGTTAGCAACGGCGGACTAGAACTTCATGGTGACCGTCAACTCGGCCCGGGTGCCGGGCTCGGCGAGGATCGACTCATTACCATAAACCCCATTGGGCGGTGACCAGTTCTTTTCACCAGTGAGATTCAACACCGTCAGCCGTGCATCCCAAGTCTTGCGGGCATAGAAAAGGCCGCCGTCAAATTGATACTGCCACGGGATAACGAGCGTGCCGGCCCAGTTGTTATTCATCTCACTCGTGTAGGTCCCGTTGAGCGAGAACCCAAATCCGTTATCGAACTTATATGACATCAAAGCGTTGGCCTGATTGCGCGGCGCACCTTGCACCCGTACCCGACCGGTCCTTTGGGAGTTCCGAACCACCCCGGCCGATGCCACCGGCGTCACCGTGATCGCCTCGAATCCCACCGCATCGGCGGGCACGCTACCATCGATCAGGGCGTACGAAAACGTCGCATAAAAACTGCGGTTCGGCTGATAGTTCGCCTCGAACTCCACGCCGCGATAGCGATACGTCGCAACCGGACTGTTTAGCGGCTTGTCCTGGCGGGTTTGTTGGAAGGCGGCTGAACCCAGGAATAGTTTTCCGCCCACCAGCGAGAGTTTAACCCCTGCTTCATAAAGTTCGCTGGGCTGCTGAAACGCTTCCTTCTCCAGCACAAACGGCGCCGAACCGCCCGGGCCCGTACCGATAAACGCCACATAGCCGCCACCATTTCCCGGCGCACCAGAGGTATTCTTGCTGTAGTTGTAAGTCGCATACGTCGAGACTGTCGGCGAGATGCTGTACACCAAACTCCCGTTGACATTCGGGAGCACAACATTGATTCGATCTTCCGGAAAAGCGGTAAACGGGTCCCGTGAATAGACGTTCATGAAATCGGCCCGGGCACCGGTCACGGCGCTAAACTTGTCGGAAAGTTTCCAAACGGCCTGCCCAAACGGCGCCACCGTGCGCGCATTGCTGATGTTGCCATCGGCCCCACTCACGCCTCCGAATGCCACCAAGGTCGAGCCCGTGCGGCCCGGATAGCCGGGGACCGGCGCCGACGCGAAGTGCCCGGCCCAGTTGACCGAGTTCGTCGCGTCGATGAAACTACGATCGCGCGTGATGTCCCAGACTGCCGCCGGTTCGAAGAAGAAATTGGCCCAGGCTTTGACGCTGATATAGCGAGCCGTGGCTCCATAATTCAATGCATGGGCGCCGAGCTTGTGCTGAAACTCGAGGCGTGACTCCAAGGTGTAAGACGGATCGATGATCTCCGAATAATGATACGAGCTGAGCGTATCACGCCGCGTATAGGTAAACAGAGTATTGCTCACCACGTTCAAATCCGGTGAGGACTTGAAGGTCTGCAATGCCTGCAGCTTGAAATTACGACCCGTCGAGTTGTCGCTCGGCTTCAGCATGCGGGTCCGCCGGTCCAACTTCACCTCAGGCCCATAGACCAGCGTGTTGATGGGAAAGCCCGAGGTAACGAAGCGGGAATTCTGCGGATCGGACGGCGCCGCGGCGATCCCGTTGTTGATGTTAATACCCGTCCGGTAGTAGCCGTCGTCAATCAAACGCTGGGTCGGACGGTTCACGCCGAAGTTTTCGACGTACTCAATATAGAAGGCCTGGCCGTTGAGAAAAAGCTCGTAGTCCTGAGTCGGGCGCCAGGTCAACGCACCATAGAGCGAGTGCTTGCGCGTGTATTGATCATAATAATAGCCATCGCTCTCCTCCCCTGCGTAGCTGAAGCGATAAGCGAGTTTGCTTGAAACCGGACCGCCGAAGTCGAGTCCCCAACGGTAGGTGTCGTAGGTGCCAACCGTCACCTGCGAAGAACCCTTGAAGGTGTCGAAGTACGGTCGCTTGGTGATCAAATCGACAAAACCACCCACGTAGGTGGACACACCTTGGATCGCGGTGGCGGGACCTTTGACAATGTTGACGGACTCGACCGAGTTGAAATCGATCGGCATGCCATTGCCATTGCTCGTAATGCGTTCCCGCATCCCGTTCATGAAGACGTCGGCGGACTGACCCCGGATGTCAGGATTTCCCGGCGCACCGAAATTAGTCCGCGTGTAGGAACTGGAGGTCAGTTTGGAAAAGTCACGCACATCCTGAATGGCAATGGCGGACAACTGCTCCCGCGAAATAATCGTCACATTGCGCGGCGTATCGATAATGCTCATGTCCGTGCCAAAGACGGAATTGAACGGTCGCGACGTCGGCAGAATTTGCTGTTCAATCGGGACGGCGCTGACCTCGAAGCGCTCGAGTGTGGTAATTTCGCCAGCAGGACGCGCCGGCGCGGCAGTTTGGGCAGAAAGCGGTGCAAGGAGCATCCCGAGGGAGGCTGACACCACGACGGCACGTTGGGTGGATTGGCGGTTGATCACGGCGCTCATATAGCACGGCTCGGACCAAGTCAGATTCGAGATAACGAAAGCAACATCGTAATTTCCTCCGATGAAAAAAATTCAGCCAATTTGGGGCCAGTGAGTTGCGCTTAGGAGAGTATTATGTGGTGAGGCACTCTCCGAGGTCACGCCCCGTCCCACCGAATCAGTCCTGCGCAAACAACGGCACTACCTTCATCGCGATGACATCGATCAGCCCTTTATCGGTGAGCCGCAATTCCGGGATCACGGAGAGCGGAAGGAGGTTGAAGCCCATATACGGCACTTTGCAACCAAGCTGCACCCAGGCACGCTTCAACGCAGTCGTCTCCTTCGCCACTATCGGCGCCCGCTTATCCGATAGTAAACCGGCAATGGGCAGGGCCACGCGGGCCAGCACCTTGCGGCCTTGTACAACGCAAACCCCACCCTTCATTTCTTTCACGGTCGCGAGAGCAAGCTGCATGTCCGCCTCATTCGTTCCGGCGATCACGACGTTGTGCGCGTCGTGTCCCACACTGCTCGCAACCGCACCCTTGCGCAGCCCGAAATCGCGCAGCAGTCCAAGTCCGACTCCGCCATTCTTCCCGTGGCGTTCGACGACGGTAAGAAAACAGAGCTCGTGCTGCTTGAGGTGCGTGTCCCAGGAAGCCGCCGGCGAAAGTTCCGCTTGATCATGCGCCGTCAGAATACCCGGCGGTACCACGCGAATGATGTTCGCCGTGACCTTCTTTTCCGGCAGCGCCGGGGTGAGCTTAACGCGGCGAGGCAACTTGATCGTGCGGTAGGCTGCCGCCGGATATTTGTAACGTCGCGTGAGCGCCTGCTCCAGCAGCGACGTCACCTTGCGTTTCTCCACCACCAGTTCGCCACCGTACCAGGTGTTCTGCACTTCAAGCGCGTCGTTAAGCAAAACAAGATCGGCGCGACGCGCGGGACCGAGTCCGCCGAATTCTCCGTCCATCCCGTATCGAGTTGCTGGATGCAGTGAACCCAGGCTCCAAGCCGTGGTCGTCGACAATCCGGCCGCCACCGCCTGACGCACGACCCAATCCAGACCAAAAAGGAAAAGGTCATCCGCATCGCGGTCATCCGTGCACACGCAAACCCGCTTCGCATTTGCACCCAGCTCAGTCACCGCCTTGATGGCTTGCGGCAACGAGTGCCACGGGGTCTTCGGATTGCCGCCCCGCAGAAAGATCCAAACGCCATTCTCCAGGAAGTCGTTGGCGATCTCCCGATCAATGGCCTCGTGCGTATCCGTAATTCCACTCGCGGCGCCAGCGGCCACAAATTCGCGGCCATAGATGTGTCCGCAGACCGGGCGTCCCCGCTTCAACGCTTCAGCGAGAATTGCATGGCTGCGCGCATCGCCCATCGCGACCGGGATATAATCCATCTTTTCGCCCAACGCCGCTGCTTCCGGCCAGCGATCGAAGAGGCTACCGATCTTGTCCGGCGTAAGATCACCGCCGGCGGTCTCGAGTGACGCATTCGTGGCCGGGACTGTGCTCGGCACCGTCAGAAAGATCGAAAGCGGCGCCTGCCGCGCGTCCTCCAACATCCACTCGATTCCAGCCACATCGCAGACGTTCCCGATTTCATGGCTGTCGCAAAACACGGTCGTCGTGCCATTGAGCAAAGCTGCTTCGGCAAACGCGCATGCGGTCATCATGCTGCTCTCAATGTGCACATGCGGATCGACCAGCCCCGGCGCGATGATGCCGCCCCGCGCGTCATAAATCCGAGTCGTCGCGCCGCCCATCTTCGCTTGCTTGAAGGATCCGGCCGCCTTGATGGTCGCGATCCGTCCGCCCTTGATCCAGATCTCGCGCTCGCGATGGATCCGCTCGGTATAGGTCGATAACACCCGGGCTCCCGTGACCACGAGATCCGGCGCCTCCCGCCCCATGGCAACGGCAGCCAGCGTCCGGGTTTGCGTATGCAGGGGCGGAACAGAGAAACGGGTCAACATAAGATTGATAAAGCAGGCGGCGCGCCGTCGCGCGACGCGATTTTCCAACGAAACCAAGTTCAACGCCAGCCAGCGACACGACCGGGCTCCTGATCTGCTTTTCCGCCGCCGTATCGAGATCAGACCTACAGCGACGACGTTCTCGAATGTCTCAAGCTTCGACTCTCCGCCACTACGAAGCTCCGGCCTTACGAAACCTTACAGCTCGTCCACGATCCCGCGCAGCACCCGCGCCGCGATCTCCGAAACCTGAGCTTCGTTTTCATCGATCGGATTGATCCCGTGTTGCGCGCCCGCGAGATCACTCAAGCCGCGCACGATCAGAATCGGCTTTCGATTCGCATACGCGACCTGGGCCAGCGCAGTGGACTCCATGTCGGCACAACGCGCCTGCCAGACGCGGAAAACCCATTCCCGATACTTCGCGTTATCGAGGAAGACCGTGCCGGCGACTCCGGTTCCACCGACACTTACCTCCACCTCGCGACCCGCTTTTCGCATGGCGGGAAGCTTCGCCACCGCCGTCCGCGCGGCCGTGAGCAAGACGGGATCGACCGAAAACGTTGGGACGCGCTTGAAGCCATCGCCCTCGCGGGAGACACCGACATCCGTGGGGAAAATCATCCCAAAATTCTCATACGTAGCCGTGTAGTAATCCGGCCGAAAGTATCCGCCCTTGCCGTCATCGTTCAGGTAGGCGGCTTCCGAATGATAAGCCCAGCGCTCCGGAATGACCACGTCTCCAATTTTCAATGACGGATCGGTCCCTCCTGCCACGCCGGCGAAAAGGATGTGTGTGATCGGAAACCGCTCCAGTGCAAGTTGCAGCTGATAGGCGGCATTGACGAGGCTCACGCCCGTCGAAAAGACCACGATATCGTGTCCTCCATAAGAGCCGCTCCAAAAAGGCAGTCCATTGATGGTGGTCAGTTTAAAGCCCTTCTCTTCGGCGACCCCGAACTCACGATGGAGCGCCTTGATCTCCGGCGGATAGGCCGCGCAAATCGCGAGCACGCGAGCGGTCGTGGCCTGCAGGCCGGAACCGAATGAAGCCGCCAGGAGGACCAGGCCCAAGGCACCAAGAAATGAACGACGACGAAGCGAAACCATGATTCGCGGGAGCAGAAGCGGTGCCAGTCCTGCTGGCAACACAGCGGAACCGTCGCCCGTACGATGAAACCATGCCTTCCTGCAGAGAGCACCGAACCGACGCAACTCCATCGGTTCGTCCTTTCGAACCGACGCGATCGCCCGGGACATTCAAAACCTTCATCACGCACACCGACCTCGGGCTCGACTCGCGGCTGCGTGGTCGACTCATCAGCACTGGGCAGGCAAAAGCGTCTTCCCGACGCTCTTAGTCACCGCCGGTTCACGTCCCCTCGTAAAGCTGCGCGATCTCGAGCAGGACTTTTTCCAACTCCTGGAAATACGTCTGCTCCGGCATTTTTTCCTTGGCCTGCCGCAGTTCGGAAACGCGCTGTTCCAACGTGTCTCGCCGCGCCCGTAGCTCGGACGACAGCAGCTGTTCTTCGGCACTGCGAACGAGGTGAAACTGGTGGGCCCGAACCCCATCAGGCGCCGCTCCATCACGAGCGCGTTTAGTCGCATACACGCCGCGGAACCAATCGGCCGGCGTACCGAGTCCGTCGCCATTGTCATCGAGCAAGGCGTGCTCCGTGGCGAGCCGGCCTTCCGTTTTATAAAACTCCGCGGTGCGATGCGACGCGCTCAAAAATGATTCGAGGAGGGAAATCTGTCCGTCTTTATCCAAATCGCTTTTGGGATCCGCCAAAGCCTCCGCAAAAAACTTTCCGAAGCGGGCGTAGTTCTGTTGGAAGCCGCTGCGGGTGGACGTCAGAATCACGCGTTGCGGCGCCGAAAGCTTGGCCATAAAAGGCGCACTCGACGACGTGGTATCCACCACGGCCAGTTGACGTTTAAACGGCTTAAGCCACTCGGAAAACTCCGTCGCTGAAACGTCTGGTCCGCGAAGGTTGAGCTTCGCCTCTTTCCCGTCGAAGGTCCCGTGCCCAATGAGCACGAGCCATAACTCCCCGCGCGAATTTTTCGGCTCCGCCTCAAGCGCGGCCTTCACTTGATCGCGATCGCTCAGCCCATCGCCCGACTCTCCGCCAATGAGGATATACTTTGCCTGAGCCTGAGTACTCACTTTCGCCCACGCATCAATCTGAAGTTTGAAGTCAGCTCCAAACTCCGCCTCACCGGGCGCACCGGCGACCACGATCACGGTCGCGCGATCGTCCTCGGCCAATGGAATCACGGGCGCATCGACCACGGCCGCAACGAGCGGAAAAGAGAATGCGCCCGCCCCGAGCAGGGCGCCCAAAGCCGCTCTACGCAGCGCAGCAAGCGGCGTTCGCGCGGGTTTTTCCCCGCTGCCTAACTTTAGAGCGAAGTTCATCATGGCAGTCCTTTCCAACGCCGCAGGCCCCACTCGGCGAGCAGGCAGCCAAGCGCAAAAGCGAACAAGAGCGGGTTATGCCAGGCGGGATACGACCAGGTCTCCATCACGGGCGCCTGCATTTGCGGCAACTTCCCCGCAAAGCTGTCGAGGTCATCGATCGCCACCACTTGTCCGCCGGACTTACGCGCGATCTCTTCGAGCAGCGCAACATTCGGGACGAGCGAACGAAACTCTTCCGCGGCCAGATCAGAACTCCACCCCGCCTCGCCGCGGCCCAGATCGGCGCCGGCATAGTTCTTCACCGTGGCGATTGCCTTGTAGCCGCCGGTGTGGCGCGGCACGTAGGTCGCTTGATATAAACCAGGCTCGCTCAACGCCGGTTCCGCCTCGAGGCGGATCGATGGCACGGCGGCCGCCGCGGTTCCTTCAAATACCACCGGCTCGATTTCGACGGTCACAACCGCGTCATCCACCGGCTGAAATTTTTCATCACGAACCCGGATCTGCACTTGCACCGTTCCATTCGCGTCCGCCGGCAACGGCTCGATCGTAGTCTGAACGCGCAAGGGCACATCGGCGATCAGCCAGCGCACCAGTTGACGCCATGACCGCGCCATGTCGGCCTGCGCCACGGCATCCTTCATGCCCCAGCGCCACATGTCGCCGACCATCAGAGCAGCGGTCCGGCCGCGTCCGAAACGCTGCACCGCCAACCCGGGCAGTTCCGCGCCTTTGTCATCGCGCACACTGGCGATCACACTGGCACCCGGCTTCAACCCCCGGACGCGATTCAGTACTTCAAATGCCGGCATTCCTTCCAGTCGCGCGCGTTCGTCCGCCTCATTGTCCCGGAGCCGAGCCCACGCCTGCAGCCAGCCTTCGCGGGCCAGCTCGAGGTGGACCGGGCCCGGCGGCGGAAAGGATCCGTCGTCACGATCCAAATACACCGGCAGCATGTCGCCGATGGGAGTGCGGGCATAATTGCCCTCCTGGAAACTCTCCATGCCGCCCAACATCAGGAAACCGCCGCCCCGTTCCGACACGAATTTCTGCAACAGCAGCGCCTGATCCGGCCCAAAAAATTCCGCTTCGACATCGTCAAGGATCACCGCGTGGTAACCGAAGAGCTCCTCGGGCGTCCGGGGAAACCCGGCGCGCAACTCGATCTCGTCGCGCGTATTCAAGCGCACCAACACCGGCTGATCGTAACGTTGTACTTCTTCCGGCGACTGATCTCCGAAACCGCGAAACAGTGGATTGCTCGTTTCACCCGCGCGTCCGCGGAAATCGAACTTGGGTTCACGTTTCGCGACGCGAATCAGCGCGACAAGTTGCACCTGATCATCCGCCTGCACCGCGCGATTGAGAAACTTGAATTCCCAATTGGCGCGCCCGGAAACATAGAGCACCCGAAACGGGCCTTGTCCGCGATCGACTGCAAAGACCCGCGTATTGTTGGCGAGCGTGGCCTCTCTACGATTACCGGCCGATACATCGCCTGGCGGGGGAACCGGACGTTCACCCGATGCCACGCGTACTTGATAAAACGAAAGTCCCGGCTGCTCCGGCTTGAGTTGAAAACGATACGCCAGGGTCTCGCCATCGCCCCGCGCAGTGGCGCTTTGTTCCTGGACCACCCGGCCAGCCTTATCGACCAACTGGGCGGTGATGGATTCACCGCGAAATCCGGCCGACGTCACATCCGCCTGCAAGGTGACCGGAGCGTCCTCAAACGAACTCTGGCTCACCGTGACTTGCTGGACCGCAATGTCGCGCACAGGGTCGCGTTTCCCGATCACGACCGGATAGATCGGGGGCAAACCGGTCAGATCCGGCAACGCGCCGGCCGAAAGATCGGTGGCGGTGCCATCCGTGAGGAGAAGCACACCGGCAAGCGGACGCCCCTGAAAGCGTTCACCGATGGTTTTCAACGCGGCGCCGAGTCCGGATGACCGGCCATCAAACGCGAGTTCGCTAAAGTCCTTCGTGGCCTGCAGCCGGGAATCAAAAAGATACCGCCGCACATCAAAATTATCCGAGAGCGTACCCTGCCAGGATGACGTCTGTAGTTCCACCAAGTCGCGCAGCACGGCACCGCGATTGCGCGTCTCGCCCACATCATTGACCTGCAGGCTCTGGCTGTTGTCGGCCATCACCGCGAACAAATTGGCGCCAGGCCGCGCGCGCTGCCCCAGCCACAACGGCTCCAGCAAACACAGCGCCAGCGCAGTGATGCCAAACGTTTTGAGCGCCAGGCAGGTCCAGCGCAGGCGAGGCGGATGGCCGACGGACGAGCGATAGCTCCACCCCAGGATCAGCGCGGCCACGCCGACAAACGCCACGGCTGGCCAGAGCCAGCTCCAGCCGGAGAAGGTGAGCGAGGTCGACATTAACGCGAAAGAGAAAACATGGAAGAAAGGAGAAGACGGAAGCCGGAGGAGCGACCGAGGCTCACGGTTGCGGGGCGTCTTTGCCCAGTTCCTCGTAATACCGCCGCACGGATTCCGCAAATCGGGTTGGCACCGGACCGCCATCAATCGGCGCGAGGGCATCCTTCGATTCGCGGCGTGCGAGTTCCTCGGCAACCCGATTTCTCACTTCGACGAGCGGTTGGACGATCTGGAGATTCACTACGGCCCAGTCGGGCTTCTTTTGGTCGCGCGCTTCCCGCCGCAACAAGCGCGCCCGTTCCCGGGCGGCGGCGACGGCATTGCGCAACTCGGGCGTCTCAAGCAGCTCTTCCACGTCGCGAAGGCGTTCGTTCCACTGCGCGAAATCCTCGCCGGTCAGAACTTGTCCGTCCCAGACGCGGTCCCAACCACCGCCACCCACCCCGTTATTCCAACTGCCTTCGCCGCGGAGCAGATCGTCCACGCCGAGGCCACGCGAGGAACCCGGTTGATTCCTGCCTGCCCGATTGTTATTGGCCTGCTGCCCACGACCGCCGCCAGGCTGCCCCTCCCCTTGCTGACCGCCAGCTGAGGCTTGCTGACTTTCACCCTGCTGCCCTTGGCCCTGCTGGCCTTGACCAGGCTGTTGACCCTGACCTGGTTGTTGACCTTGCCCGGGCTGCTGGCCTTCGCCTCCGGGCTCCTGGCCTTCCTGGCCTGAACCGGGTTGTTCACCGCCGGGCTGTGAACCGGGTTGCTTACCACCGGGCTGCTGGCCACCGCGCCCTTGCTTCCGGGCGTCGGCCACGCGGCGCTCGCGATCGGACCGTTCGCCACCGGGACCTTGCCCGGGCTCGCGTCCTTCAGCGTCCTGGTCGCCACCGGCCTCGCCCTGCCCGGGCTGGCCCGGCTGGCCCGGCTGGGCTCCGGCCTGCCGTGTATCCTGTTTTCCACCACGCTGGCCCGGCTGCCCAGCTTCGCCCGGTTGACCGGGTTGGCCGTTCTGCCCCGGTTGTCCGCCGCCGGTGGCCTGGGCGATTTCGCGTTGGAGTTGTTCGGTGAGAGAATCGAGTTCCGATTGGGCGAGGCGAAGTTGTTCCGCTTCGTCCCCCAGCACACTCTCGGCCGCGCGTTCGACGCCGCGCCGCAATTCTTCAATGCCCTTTTCCGCCCGCTGGCCGGCCTGCCGGGCCTGCGGAAGATAACCTTCCCGCAACATGTCGCTGGTGAGGTCGAGAGTTTTACCCCCGCTTTCGCTCTCGGCGGATCGCTCGAGCCGATCGTTAAGATCGCGTGTCAACATCCCGCTGGTCAGGAGATCGGTGCGTGCTTGCTTGACCGTGTTGGCATCATCCTGGCTGACCTTTCGGATGCTGTCGTAAAGTTGCCTCGACAGCAACGGTTCGGTGTTTTCCGCCTGTTCGGAAACTTGGGTCGCGCGATCGACGAGTCGATTCATGCGCTCTTTCTGCTGCTCGAGCTGATCGAGCATTTCTTTGCGCTCGCCCGTATCGCTCAGAGAACGGCGCGGCTGTTTTTCCGCGTTGGTGAGTTGATCAAGTTTTTGACCGATCTCTTCCTGATTGGTGGCCAACTCCCGCGCCTCACTGCGCATCTGGCGAAGTTCTTCCGCGAACTGACTGGAGTTCTCTTTCCGCATGTCATCGCGCATCTGCTGCAACTGACGCTGGGCCCGCGTGCCGGAGGCCAGCGCTTGGGAAACCGAGCCTTCGGCCGCAGCCTCGGCGGCTTTCTGGAGATCTTCGCGCGTCTGCTCGAGCTGCTGCCGCTCCTCGGCCATGCGGGACTGATTCTCGGGCCGATCCATGCGCTGTTGCACTTCGTCGACATCGGCCAGCATTTGCTGCTGCTCCTCCTGCAGGCGCTTGAGGCGGCGCTGGATTTCCTCCCGCTCCTTTTCCGATTTCGCCTCCTGCAGGGAAGTCTGCAGTTCCTTCATCCGCTCATTCAAATCCTGCTGACGCCGGGCAAGCTCCTGCAGCCGGTTGGTGACGGCCAATTGTTCGCGCCGCTCCTGATTCTGCGGCGCCTGGGCCTGACGCTGGGTTTCGTAACGGTTTTCCGACTGTTCCAAGTCCAGTTGATCAAGCTGCTGCTTCTGCTTTCCACCGCCACCGCCCCCCTTTTGTCCACGCTGGCGCCGGTTGACCGCGGTTTCCCGGGCCTGAAGCTTGAGCAGCGACTGATACGCGGATTGTTCCGCTGGCAAAGCCTGAGCGAGCAGCGCGGGATCGCGTGACGCATCTTTCAGCTTCTCCAGCGCCTTCTCCATTTCCTGCGTCGCTTCCCGCCACATGGCCTGTTCCCGCGGCGTGCGGGCCTCACCACCAGCCTCGGTCGCCTGGGCGAGGGCTTGCGCCTGCGAGTCCTCCACCACTTTGACGTCCTCGCGGTACTTGGGCGTCTGGCCATCGCGCTGCAACTTCCAGGTGGCGCTGATGATTTGTTTCTGCAGCTCCGTTAGCTTCTGCGCTTCGGCGCCACCTCCGCCGCCGCCTCCTTGCTCGCCGGAATCCATATTCTGGCTCTCGCGGAAAATCTCATCGAACGGCCGCACTTCGGCAAAATACAAGTCACCGTTGGTCCGCCGCACTTTGCCATCGGGTCCAATATCTTCAGCCCAGGCATACCAGGAAATCAGATCATCCGGTTTCGCCTCGAGCTCCTCCAAATTCATAAGGTGCGCAAACGAGCGTTTCTCTTTCGCCGGAACGTCCCGGCCAAGCTCGATCGACTTCGCTTCTCCACCGCCCGTCGAATACGCGAGACCGTACGCAGACGTGCCAAAATCGTCCCAGACCGTGCCATCAAACGTGACCTCTTCGAGCGCGGAGGGCCGGATGTCGCCCCGGGGCGAAGCGAGCCGAACTTCCGGAGCGCGATTCGGCTGCACATCGATGAAGAAAGGCGAGGCGACCTTGTTGGCCCGCCCATTGGCATCGATCAGTTGAAGGTCATAGGCCTGACTTTTTTCCGGCGTGAAATCCGGGAGGGCCGCGACGGCCTGATCCGCGGAAACGCTGAGTTCGATGGCGGTCTTCGCCGGGTCCCGCGCGATCAGGCGGGCCGACTTCACCGGTTTGTTGAGTTGCAGCTCGAACGCCAGCTTCGTGCCCTGCACCGCGCTCACACGGCGCGTGTCCTCAATGCGTTTCGGCACCAGCTTGGTGTAATCCGGGAACGTCAGTCCCACGTCGGCCCTCACCAACCGCGGATGCTCGAAAACGGAAACTTTGAACTCACGCGTGCTCTGTCCGCCGTATTCGATCCGATAGGTAAAATCATTTGCGACCTCGGAAACGCTCCCGCCGAAGATCGGATCCGCCAGGCTCTTCACGAGCAACGAGGTTCGCGGGGCGGCGCCACTCTCGCGAATGACCAGATTCACGTTGGACGACGGGAGGTTATTGCCGAAGCGCGCGAGGACGACGAGCGTATCACCTTTTTCAACACTTGCATCGCCGGGAGTGACGCTCAGTCCGTCTGCGCCAACCCACTTGGGAGTCTCGCCGAGAATGGATACGACGCGCAGGCCGGACAGCGCATAAATGAAACATCCGAGCGCGAGCAATTGCATCCCGACCAACGCGGCAAAACGGGAGCTCGGCACGACATCACGCCAATCCTGTTCCTGACTTCGGGCGGTCGCCTCCTGGAGCACGCGATATTGCAGGTAGCCTTGTTCCTGCAACGGATCCATCTGCTGCTGCACCGCAGTCAGCAGAATGCCGTTAAGATCCGGATGTTTCGCTTCAATCTTCCGCACGATCCAACGCAAGTCCGGTGGCCGCAGAAAGTGCAGTAGACCGATGGCAGTGCCAGCGCCCGCGGCCAGCGCCGCAAGTACCGGAAGCGCGAGCGGCATCGTGTATCCCAACGATCGTTGCATCCAGACCAGGCCGAGGCCGATCAAGGCGGCGAGCGCCCAGCAGGCGGCGAGTTTGCGCCACAGACCGATCCATTGGTACCGCCGCACCACCCGCTGTAACCGAATCTTCAGGAAGTCATCATTCATGGCGCCACCTCTTGGGTTCTAAAATTGTTTTTGCGTGCCGTCCAACCGGCCAAAGCGGACTCGAGCAACAAGACCAACAACGTCGCGACAATAAACCAACGCCACAGTTTCTGCCGGCTTTCCGCCTCGACGCCCTGCAGCAACGTTTTGGTCTCTGTCGTTTCAGTCGCAAGCGTCTCACCCCGCGCAATCGGCACGCCGAGTTGTTCCAACTCGTCCAAACCCAGCGGTGCCGTGCGACTTTCATTGGCATCGAGATTGACCGCAAAGCGCTGGGCTCGCCCGCCGGCCGCACCCGCGGCCTCGTAGATTCCCGGTTTCACGGTTCCCCGAAATTCCGCGGTTTCGGAAAGCGCCACCGCCGCCCCGCCCGGCGCCCGCACCTGCGTGAATCCATCCGCGGCGCGCAGGGCCACGGGATCACCCACGCCGTATTGCGTCGGCACCGTCGCGATGCCGCCACCGAGTTCGAGCAGAGACCACATCAACGGAACGAACTTGGACGACACCGCGAGCTGCGAGTCTTCCGGGTGCCAGCCGGCTGCGAGCACAAACACGCGACCCCGGCCCATCGGGATCTCCACCACCGCCGGATCACCGCTGTCGAAACGGGCAACCACGCGCGCGTCCGGCAGAGTCGATGCATCGAACTTCCGATACTTCCAGATGTGGATCTTCGTGAAATCGCTAAATCGCGGATCGGCGAACGGGGCAAAAAGCGGGTGCTTGAAATCGATGTCTGAGAACATGGCATACCTCGCCGGCTGGGCCTCCTCCATCGGAACACCGGGCAGGGCGAGCAAGGTGGCAAGCGTCGGCGCCGCGGCGGCACTCCGGGGCGCGAGCACAATCGTCTTTCCGGCGAGCGCCTGTTCGCGCAAAGCCTGGGCCGTGGCGGGCGCTACATTCTCACTGACAAAGATCGCTCCCGCGGCCGCGACGTCGCCCGGAAGCAGGGTCGCGTTGGGCGCGACCGCCACCACTTGGATGCCGAGACGCGGCGTATCCGAAAAAGCCCGACGCAGAAAAAACAGCGGCTGACGCGCGTCTTCGGCGACATCGCTGCCGATCCAAAGCACCGAGGTGCGCTGCTGCATCGGCGGAATGAAATACGCGGTGTTGTCGAATGACTCGTCGTCGCCCTGCAGCGTCAGTTGCTCCGCGCTCGCGCCACCCGCCGGCAATGGCACGGCGAAGACCCGGCTTTGGCCGGGCGGCACATACGCATCGATCGGAGTGCCAATGAATGCGGACGCCGCGCCGCCCTCGCCTCGCGTCCAACCCAATTTAAACTGCTCGCGTTTGGAATCAGCGGCGTTGCTGACCCGGACCCGGGCGGGCGCATCCACCGCGCGATTTGATTCCGCCGATTCGGCCACGAGCTGCACGCCGGCGTTGGTTGTACTGATCGCTTTCACCGCCTCGATGAAGAGCTCGACGTTACGGGGCCATTCGTAGGCTTGAAGCGAATCCATGCGACTGCCGGCTTGAAGATCACTGATGAGAAAAACCTGACGCGGCCCAGGGACCGTTTGGCCGTCGGTCTCCGACAAAGCCTCGGCGGCAGTCACCAAAGCGGTGCCCACGCGCGTACCTGCCCACCCGGGAGTCACCGCCGTAAGTCGAGCCGTGGCAAACGCGACGCGATCACCGGGAGCGGTGCGGTTCCAATCCTCAAATGACACCAGCGGCTTTACCTCCCGGTCGAACATATATAAGGCAACTTGGTCCGCCGGGCCGGCGCGGCGCAGCACCGTTTCGGCGCGCTCCTGAGCGGAGGCCCACGCCCCGAGTCGCTGCATGCTCGCACTCTGATCGACCAGCACGACGATCCGCTTCGGCTGGGCCGCCGTCGGGTCATCAATCGGCGCCTGACGCAAAAAAGGGCGGGCAAATCCCAGCGCCAGCAAGGCGATCGCCGCACAACGCAACAGGAGGAGAAGCAGGTTCTCCACCCGATGCCGCTTCGAAATCCGCGGCGGGCTCGGCCGCAAAAACATCAATGAACTAAACGTCGTCGTCTCGCGCGTCGTGCGTCGAACCAAGTGATAGATGATCGGTCCGGCGATCGCGAGCGCACCGAGCAGAAAGAGCGGCGTCAGGAAATTCATACGGACTCCTGGAAGGGCGCGATCGCGCCGAACGCCGCACGGGTGCGACCACGCTGACCGCTAGGCTGACACGTCCACAGACGTTTTACGTCGGTGCCTGTGACTGACGGAAAAAGTGGTGGCCCGAAATGCCTCATGAGGAGCCCCCCGCCAAGCCTCGGGCGCGCCGCACCTGGCGCCCTCCGCGCATGCGCCCTTGAACGAATTCAAACAACGAAAGTTCAAGTGGCTGCGCGGTGGAGAGCTGTTGATAGCCGATCCCCAGTTTCTGGCAGATCGCCCGCAAAGCGTCGCAGTGCGCCTCGAACTTTTTGATATAGTCGCCGCGAGCGGCGGCTGGATCAATATAGAGAGTCCGGGCCGATTCGACGTCTTCAAACATCGCGGCTTGTTCAATCCCGAGATTCTTCTCCGCCGGATCAAGGATCTGGAAAATGGTCACTTCATGGCCTCCCGCCGTGAGGGCGATCAAGTTGCGCTCAAGGCGGTCAAGCGGAGCGAGAAAATCAGAGACCAGCGCCACCATGCCGCGTTTGCGGATGATTGAGGTGATGCGCTCGATCGGCGCGACCAGGTCGGTGGTGCGGCCCCCGACCGGTTTCTCCAACGTGAGCATGATCTGCCGCAGATGGCCGGAGCGCCCGCGCGCCGGCAGGTACTCGCGCACCGCCGCATCAAACGTCAGCAGCCCGATCGCGTCGCCCTGCAAATGCAGAAAATACGCGAGGGTGGCGGCCAGCGTGGCGGCGTAATTCGACTTGGTGTAACCCCGCGACCCGTAGTCCATCGAGCGACTCTGGTCGACCAGCAGATAAACCCGCAGATTGGTCTCATCCTCGTACTTCTTGATGAAGTAGCGGTCGCTGCGGGCATACACGCGCCAATCGAGATAACGCGGGTCATCGCCGGGAGAGTACTGGCGATACTCGGTGAATTCGACGGAGAACCCGTGATACGGACTGCGGTGCATCCCGTTCCAAAAGCCCTCGACTACAGCGCGTGCTCGCAGCTCAAGGCTGCGAATCGTCATCAACGCTTGCGGGTCGATGAGTTTCGCCGACGAGAGTTTGGAAGCCGAAGTGGAGACAGCCATGGGTCAAACAGCCCGGCTGCCCGCCAAGGCGGGAACAGCCGAGAATTCAGTACAGTCGGTCATGCGGATTTGCCCGGGACTTTGACGGCCGCCACGAGCTTCTTGATCACATCGTCAACCCGGATGCCTTCCGCTTCGGCGCGGTAATTCAGCAGCACGCGGTGGCGCAGCGTGGGGGTGGCGAGCGCCTGGATGTCCTCGACCGACACATGCGCGCGGCCCTGCAGGAGCGCGCGGGCTTTTGCGCCCAATATGAGAAACTGCCCTGCGCGCGTGCCGGCACCCCAGCTCACCCATTCGTTGACGAAGTCAGGAGTTCCGGTCTGGCCTGGCCGCGATGACGACGTGAGCTGCACCGCATAGCGGACCATGTCGTCAGCCACTGGAACCTTGCGCACGAGGTCGTGAAAGCTAAGGACGTCTTCACCGGTGAACAACGGCTCGATCGGCGCGGGGCGTCCCGACGTGGTCCGGGCCACCACCTGCACCTCGTCGTCCTCCGGCAGGTAGTCCATGACGATGTTAAACATAAAACGATCCAACTGCGCCTCGGGCAGAGGATATGTGCCTTCCATTTCAATGGGATTCTGCGTCGCGAGCACAAAGAAAGGTTCCTCCAGCGGATGCCTCACGCCGGACGCGGTGACTTGATGCTCCTGCATCGCCTCGAGCAGAGCCGCTTGGGTCTTGGGCGGAGTGCGATTGATTTCGTCGGCCAGCAGCATGTTTGCAAACACCGGGCCACGCACGAAGGTCAGGCGCCGGCCACCATCACCGATGTCCTGCAGAATCTCGGTGCCGGTGATGTCCGCCGGCATGAGATCAGGCGTAAACTGAATCCGCTGGAATCTCAAATGAAACACCTGCGCGATCGACTTCACGAGCAGCGTCTTCGCCAGACCGGGTGCGCCGGTGATGAGGCAGTGTCCGCCCGCCATCAACGCGATCATGATCTGCTCAATGACAGCGCGCTGGCCCACGATTACTTTCGCGAGCTCGGCGTCGATCTTCACCCGGCCCGCGATCAACCGCTCGGCCGTGTCGCGCTCCTGCTCGAAACGTGAAGCGGGTTTCGATGCGGCGGGGAGCAGCGGCGCCGGCGCTGTTTCGAGGAGTGGAGGTGTGGGAATACTCATTGAAAACAAATTGGAGGAAAGGGTTGGGCGCTTTAACGACGTACGCGGAAGATGGGAGCCGGCGCTTCAATGCGTCATGAGGTAGAAAATCAGGTTTACACCTAGTGGATACGAAATGCGCTCTGCAAAGGTTGCAAAATAATCAGCATTTTCACCTTCACGCTCCCAGCCGTCGCTGATGTCCGTGTTGTGGAACGCGATCACCATAATCCGGCCCTTGGCGTCATGGAGCGCACGCACCGATACCGTTTCGGACCCCTCCCCGCGATCGATCTGAATAGGCGGCGAGGCAGGATCGTCGGGGTTGTGTCGACGATCCCAGAATTGCATCGTGGGCACTTGGAGACGCTGCATCGGCCCGGGAAGTTTGAAGACGCAACTAAAGATGGGGTGGTCCATCGTGAGATAGGTCCACGTGTGGTCCGGCAGCACTTTCCGCATTTGCTCGGAGAATCCCTCCCACTCGCGCGTGTTCCAAAAGTCGATGACCGAGAGCACGCCGCCCGCGAGCAGGTATTTGCGCAGTCCCGCGATCTCCGGCTCCCGCAAGACCATGTAGCCGGGATGCTCCATGAACAGGAATGGATAATTGTGCAGATCCGGATCATTCAGCTTCAGCACACGGCCATCCGGATTGACCCGGGTCGAGGTCATCTGCTGCAAACGATACGACATGTTGAGGTCGGCATCCGGGAAGTCCACCCACCACCCAATGCGTCGACCGCGGTGGAAGCGCGGAACCGGCGAGGTCGTTGGTGTGACCTTGAAGATGGCGCGGGCAAAGGTGAAAACGTCCTCTTCAAACCCGGCCGGGTTCGACCACATCGGCGTCCCAGTGCTGTGGGAATTCACATCCCGCGCGGTCTTAATCTGGTCCTCATCAATGATCCCGCTCCCCTCGGTTTGCACCAGGGAACCGCCTAAATCACCTTCGTTGCCGAACTGCTGCGGGTCGAACAACCGCGGAGTCGGCGGCGAGCCCACCGGCTGCGCGAACAACGATCCAGCGAACACCCCGGCAATCAGCGCGGCACCGAACAGGACGGGTTGGCGCCCCCGTTTTCCCTGAATCGCCATGGGATTTAAATGCATCATTGGGCCGCTCTCCTCAATGGGTCATCACGTAGAAAATAATATTAATCCCGAGAGGATACGCGATCTTCTCGGAGAAGTTTGCAAAAAAGTAGGCGCTCTCCCCCTCACGTTCCCAACCATCGCCATTGTCCGTATTGTGCGTCGCTAAAACGAGCAGCCTCCCTTTCTCATCGAAGATTGCCCGGTGGTGAACTGTCCGCGTGTCCCCATCGTGATTATCCTCCCACGTCACTCCAGTATACTGACTTTGATCCCCGGTCCGGATATTAGGCACCTGCCCTTTGGCCTTGATGGAAAATACACAGGTATAGAGCGGATGATCAAGCGGCAGTTCGACAAAGCTGTATTCGGGAAACACCCGCTTGAACTCCCGCTCCACATTTCGCCACGCCGAGTCACCCCAAAAATCGTCCAACATGACGAATCCGCCATTCAACAGATATTTCCGAAACACCGGGACCTCTGCTTCCGCAAAGTACAGGTTTCCCGGCTCCGCCATGTAGGTCCACGGATGCTCGTGCAAATCGGGATCCATGATGTTCACGATTCGACCGTCAGGATCGACCTTGGACGAGGTCATCTGCTGCAGGCGATACGATAGGTTTAAATCGCTATCCGGCAGATCCGTGCTCCAGCCCCAGCGTCCGCCCCGACTCCCGTAGCGAATGCGGGTGAAGGTAAAAACATCTTTTTCAAAGCCTTTGGGGTAATGCCACAGGGGCGTCCCCGTGCTTCCACTGGGCACTTCTCGCGCCGTCCTCAGGCCATCCGATGAACCATAGCGGCGCTGCGCCATGACGATTCCAGCCAACGCAATAAATAGCATGAAGGCGGGCAGGAGTCGTTTCATTCGGCTTTCTTCGGGGGCAGCAGGGTGTCGGGAGAGATGGCAGCTCGATCATTACCGAGCAGAGCCCGGTTCAAATCCAATAGCAGACTTAATGCCGCCCGATACCGCGGCGTCTCTTCGAGAGCGAGCAGCGCATGCCGCTTCGCCTCCACCGTGTCGCCCCGGCCGTGGAGTAAACGGGCAAGTTGATAATGAACATCGGCGCGGTCCGGGACATCCAGTTGGATCAGCGTGCGTGAGGCCACAATCGCAGTGGACACATCTCCGAGCTCCGTCGCGGCCTGGGCCAAATAACGATAGGGCGGCGGCACGAGAGGATTAACCGCCAGATAGCGCTCGGCGTTCCGCGCCACGGTCTTCCAATCACCTTCCGCCGCGGCGAGCTCCATAAGGCGGATGTAGGCATCGGTCGCCTCATCGTCGACCTCGCACCATTGCCTCAGCACCTTGAGTTCACCCGCGGTATCGCCGATCGCACGAAAGGTCGCCGTCAGCGTCCGATAGGCCGTGTCGCCGCCTTTTTGTTGCGGATAAAGATCAACGAGGCGCTGAAGCGGCACCCGCGCTTCTTCCCACTTCTGCTCCCCGATCAACCGCTGCGCTTTGAGTCGGAGCAGCCAGTAATTGTCGGGATGCTTGCGCTCCCACGCCGCGAGTTCCCCGGCGCCGGCCGGTACGAGTAAATCCGGATCGGGCTTCGCCCAATCTAGCTTTGGCGCCAGCGCATTCGCCTGCTCATGCGCATAGGTTTTAAACTGACTCTCCAATTCCGATAGCGGGAGCGTATGCTTCGCCAGAGCTTCGTTAATCTCCATCCCCCCGCGCAGGTCAGTCAGAATTCCCCGGATCTTATCGATCCCGAACTTTCCGACAATAAATTCGACGACCAAGGACGACTGCAGGTAAGCGAACTGCAGGTGGCGGGACGATTTGGGCGCGAGGAACGCGCCACTCAGCTGGCCCACTGGAACCAGATCGTCGCCCAGCAGCATCTCGCGATAGGTTGGATCGACGCGCATGCCCCAAGCCGGATCCGCCTGCCGCTCTTCATAGACGGAGATGCCTTCGCTCAACCAGCGGGGCATCTTGTTCTTCGTCATCTGGAGCGTCACCACGTGGCAGTATTCATGCCAGAGGACAGACTCCCAATTCGTGGGACTGGAACTCGTAGCTGGGCTATTGGCGGTGACCACGCGACCGAAGCACACGCCGAGGAAACCCGCGACATCCGGCAGCCCAAAGGTACGCACCGCGAAGTCCTTCTGATCGGCAAAAATCTCGATGTACGTCGGCTTAGCGAGCTCGACGCCGTACTTCGTGACCAGCACCTCCTTCGCGCGGCGCAACAGCGCGAGAACCCGCGGACCATACACGGCGACTTCCGGAGCGGACATGCGAATGACGAAGTCCTCATCTTCGAGCGAGGCGTACTTTTCCATCGTGTCGCGGAGCGTCACGAGGTTATAGGCCTGCACATCGTAATCGTCCATCTCGTGCACCTTCTGCGCGAGTTTCCAACCTTCGTCATGGTTGCCCAAGCGCAGCAAATCCGTCGAAAGCCGGGCGGCCGCCGGAATATAGTCCGGATCGAATTCCAGCGCCCGACGTTGCGCTTCGGCTCCTTCGGCGAAGCGATACTTGGCGGAAAGTTTGTCACCGATCAAATGGTCCACGCGCGGATTACGCGCCCAGGAACTCAGCGCGCGGCTGCGGGCAAATTTTTCCCCCACCAGGTCGTTTTGCAGATGCGCGATCACGGCTCGATAAGCCCAAGCCTCGGGATGCACGGGGTTGATGCCAATGATCTCGTCCAAGATCCTGGCCGACTCCGCATAAGACTCCGCATCTATATAGTGATCGGCAAACTGTAACAGCGTGGGCACGTGGCGGGGATTATGCTTACGCGCCTCGGTCAGCGATTTGAGGGCAATCTCACGATTCCCTCCCGCATACGCCTGGGCATGACCGCTCAGCAGGTCGGGATCCTTGGGGTGATGTTTCAACCCCTCTTCATAGGCTTTGGCGGCCAGGGCAAAATCGTGCTTTTCCATCGCCACTTCACCCCGCGCGAGATACACGTCGCGAAGCTTCGGGTCTGATTTCTGCGCGCTGGCGAAAACTTTCTCGAGCACATCGCGGGGATCTGCACCCAGCTCCAAAATCGCGCGACCGAAAACAACCAGATCGGCCGGGTTGCGGTAAAGCCACATCGCATCGCGCACCGAGCGCCGAATCTCCTCGATTCGCAACGCGGACTCCTCAGGCCGACCGTTGGCGAACGCCACGTCCCGAGCCAGCCATCGCAGCCGAATACTCCGGGTATCGCGCGCGAGGGCCTCAGCCATCGCAATGTCGGCGTCGCGATTCCTTCCCGTCACAAGCAACGACTGAACCAACAAAAGGGACCAATCGGTGGTCGGATTATCGCGCAAAGCCGCTTCCGCTTCGCGAATCACGGTGGTGTAATTACCGGCCAGCAAATCACGTTGGGCCGAGGCCACATCGGCGCGACTGGTTACGGCGGAGGCCAGCAGAACAAGGGTGACCTGCAGCATCCGGAATAAGCGAAGCGACATCGTCCTGCTTGGGTTGGGGAGATGGGCTTTCCAGAGACCGGTCATGCGTAAGGAATGGGGAGCGAGGACGGGACGAAACGAACTTTTAAACAAGCGGAAGGAAGACGCTCGGCACGGGGAAGAGTGATGCGCGGACCTTGGGTTTTCTCAAGCGCGGCGATGAAGGTTCTATCAGGTTTTTCGAAAACCCGATGGGAAAGAGCGTTATTTCCCCGACAAGGATGGCATTCCGTTTCCCGTTGGCGCCCGCTCGAGCGTTTTCCGCCTTTCGCGGACTCCACGATCGGTCCTTGCCCCGGCCCGGTCCCGACAAGCTCGCCCTGGGGTTTCGCCGCCGCCGCCGGCCAGCCGATGAAGCAGCTTCACGAGGAAGTCAGCACGGGGGTGCCTTTTTCGCCGGGCGCAACTGCGCTTGCCGCCGACTCCACGACGGACCGCCCAGCATGGTGCTGGCGTTGCCGCCGCGCGACCAACAGCCCGTGTTTAGGAGCAAACACCAGCACGACCAAAAAGAGCGCCGCCTGCAGCAGAACGATACACGCACCGGTCGAGGCGTTGACGAAAAAGCTCACGTACACCCCCAGAAAACTCGAGAGCATCGCACTCGCCGCGGCGATCACCAGCATGCGATTGAAACGATCCGTGAGCAGGTAACCGATGCACCCGGGAGTTACCAACATCGCGATCACCAGGATGATTCCCACGGCTTTGAGCGACACGACAATCGTCACCGCCAGCAATGACAGGAGGAGGTAATAAAGCATTCCGGTCCGCAATCCGAGGGCCCGCGCGTGCGCCGCGTCGAAGCAATAAAGCAACAGATCGCGCCGCAGCACGAGCACGATGCCAAGGGTGACGCCCGCCACGATCAAGGTGTCGCGCAAGTCACCGGCATCGAGTCCGAGAATGTTACCAAAGAGAATGTGGTCCAAGTGCAGATCCGTTTCGACTTTGGTGAACAGCACCAAGCCAAACGCGAACATGCCCGTGAAGACGACTCCGAGCACGGTATCCTCCTTCACCCGACTGTTGGCCTTGATGTAGCCGGTCAGAAGCGCGCAGACCAAGCCAGAGGCAAACGCGCCCAACCCAAGCGGGATCCCGATCACATGCGCGATCACGATTCCCGGCAGCACGGCGTGCGAGATCGCATCGCCCATCAACGACCAACCTTTTAGCACTAAATAACACGAGAGCACGGAGCTCACTGCGCCAACCGCCACGCCCACGATCATGGCGTCGACCATGAACGGAAACTGAAAGGGCTCGAGTAGGGTCGTCATGGGCGCATCAGGGGTTCAGCGGCTTCCAGACTCGCAGCCTGACGCGCCGCCCGGGCGGCCCGCATGCCGTGCTTCGGCGCGAAGATCAACGCGACCACGAACAGCGCGCTTTGCAGCGTGACAATGCAGCCACCCGTAGACCCATCGAAATAGTAACTCACATACGCCCCAATCGCCGAGGTACTTACGCCCATGGCCACCGCCAGGGCGATCATCCTGCCAAACCGATCCGTGAGCAGGTACGCGGTCGCTCCCGGTGTCACGAGCATCGCCACCACCAACACGGCGCCGACGGTTTGCAGCGCGGCTACGGCAGTCGCCGACAGCAAGGTGAGCAACGCGAAGTGCAGCGCGGTCGGATTGAGCCCGAGGGCGCGCGCCTGATTGGGATCAAAACAGAGCAACAGGAAGTCGCGCCATTTCAGTCCAAGTACGAGCAGGGTTACCGCTGAGATCAGGATGACTTGGAAAATGTCTCCGTTCGAGATTCCGAGGATATTCCCAAAGATGATCGAACGCAGATCCACCTGACTCGGGAACCGTGAGATCAGGAAGAGTCCCAACGCGAAGAACGCGGTGAAGACGACGCCGATCACCGCGTCCTCGCGGAGGCGAGTTTTCGTTTTAACAAAGCCCATGCCCACCGCGGCCAGCAGACCCGTTGCGAATGCCCCAGCCGCAAAGGGCCAGCCAAGATAATAAGCCACGGCAACGCCCGGCACGACCGAATGGGACAGCGCATCGCCCATCAACGACCACCCTTTCAAGGTGATAAAACACGAGAGAAACGCGCACACCCCGCCAATCAAAGCGCTGACGGCGATCGCCTTCAGCATGTAGTCATACTGGAGGGGAATGAGGAGCGTCTCGATCATAGGGTCCGCACACCGGAAAATGCCGGCGACTGCCCACCCGGAGGCACGACGCTAGCGGCGGCCGGCCAGGCAGTGCCGTACCGGGCATTCCCGCCCCTGAACGCGGGTTGAAATTCGGCGCGCTCAAACGGCAGGCGCTCACACATCCTCCTCGCCCTCCGCCCGCTTTCTGACCACGTCCTCGCGGCCGAGCCGCTGACTGTATTCCACGTGCCCGCCCTTGCCAAACACTAGCGGCCGCTCGTCGTCCGTGAGCAGCGTAACCGCGCGCCCGTCGTGTTTCTGGACGGTGGACTCGTCGAAACGGAAATGGCGCAGCACGCCGCCGAAGGCCCGCAACAGATTCTCCTCAGTGAACACGTCACTCGTCGGACCAAACGCCAGAACCGTGCGATTGATGAGCACCACATGGTCACAGAACTCCGGCACCGAGCCCAGATTGTGGGTGGAGACGAGCATGATCTGCCCCTCGCTCCGCAGCTCGCGAAGCAAGCCGATGATGGCGGTCTCGGTATTCACATCGACGCCGGTGAACGGCTCGTCGAGGAGGATCACCCTGCCCTGTTGCGCCAGGGCACGGGCCAGAAAAACGCGTTTACGCTGGCCGCCCGAGAGTTCACCAATCTGGCGCTCGCGAAACTCCAGCATCCCCACCCGCTCGAGACTCTGCTCGGCGATGCGCCGGTCCTCCGCCCGCGGAATGCGGAGAAAATTCATGTGCCCGTAGCGCCCCATCAAGACCACATCCCAGACGCTCACGGGAAAACTCCAGTCCACCTCCTCCGACTGCGGCACATAAGCCACGAGGTTCTGCTTCAACGCGGCGCGTACCGGCAGACCGGCGATCCGGACCTCGCCCGCGACCGGCGTGACAATCCCCATGATCGCCTTGAACAAGGTGGATTTGCCACTGCCGTTCACTCCCACGAGCGCCGCAATGGTCCCTGCATGCAGCGCAAAGGTCGTGTCGCGCAAGGCGACGTGCCCGTTGGCGTAGCTCACGGTGAGCTTGCTGATATCAACGCTAAGCGGACGAACGGCGGTGGTCATCGGCAGGTCGGGAGCATCGGGCGGCGCGGAGCAACCATGTTAGGCGGGGGACATGATGCGACTATTCGACAAAGGAGCTCATTTGGCGAGCAGGCCGTTCACGATCGTCTTCGCGTTGTACTCCATCAAGCGCAGATAGGTCGGTGCGGGACCGTTGGTGGCCGTGAGGGAGTCAACGTACAAAACGCCTCCGTACCGCGCCCCCGTTTCCCGCGCGACCTGGCGCACCGGCCGATCACTCACCGTGCTCTCACTAAAGACGACGGGGATCTTGTGCTTCCGCACCGAGTCAATGACCTTCCGCACCTGTTGCGGAGTGCCTTGTTGATCGGCGTTCACCGCCCACAGAAAGAGTTCCTGGATTCCGAAGTCGCGCGCCAGATACGGGAACGCGCCTTCACTCGTCACCAACCAACGCCGTTCTGCCGGCACCTTCGCCAACTCGGCGCGCAAGGTCTGCTCCAGCGCGGCAAATTTCGCGCTATAGGCTTTCGCATTCGCATCATAGATCGCGGCATTGGCCGGGTCGATCCGCACGAGCGCCTTGCGAATGTTTTCAACGTAGATCAACGCGTTCTGCGGCGACATCCAGGCATGCGGATTGGGCCGTCCGGTGTACGGGCCCTCGCCAATCCCAATCGGCTCGATCCCTTCACTCAGAACCGCACTCGGCACGTTTTTCAGGTTCGTGAAGAAACGCTCGAACCACCGTTCAAGGTTCAACCCGTTCCAAAGCACCAGGTCAGCCCGCTGGGTCTTAACGATGTCCTGCGGCGTCGGCTCGTAGCCATGAATTTCCGCCCCCGGCTTGGTGATCGATTCCACAATCGCCGCATCGCCCGCGACATTTTGCGCCATGTCCTGGATGATCGTAAATGTCGTCACGACCCGCTTTTTAGCCGCCACTGCTTCGTTCGGGACCACGCCAAGCCCGAGCGCGACGGCAAAGGCGCAAACGAGCGAGAGCGGAGAAGAATAGAGTCGTCGTGTTTTCATTGGGAGAGATTCAGAATTTCCGCGCCAATCCGGCGAACACCGTGAGATCGGCCGCAGCGCGGGAAACGCCGAGATTAACCCCGCCATCCAACTGCAAATTTGGCCCCAGCCGGCGGGTCAGTCCAAAGTTAAAGGAAGCCACATGCGTGCCATCGCCCGCGGCCGACGTGAATTCGACAAAACCAGCGACATTCGCGGTGAGCGCCCGGCCCACGCTGAGCGTGTTGACCCAGACGAACGGACGTTCCCGCCCGGTGAAGGCAAACTCGACCGAGGTCATCGCGGCAGCCGCCCACCCTGCTCCGAGTTCGAACGCGACGGGAAACGTCAACGCCCCTTCCACCTCATCGTTGCCCAGTCCGTCCTTGGCCGTCGGCAACTTCAGATCGGCAAACACCCCGTACGCCTTCGCGCCGCCATCGTTTCCCGCGAGGTTTAGCTTCGCCCGCAACGTGGTGTCGCCCAACCCGCGCACCGTGGTCCGTTCACCCCCGCGGAGTTCCTCGGTAGACTGCAAAAACGGCGTCACGAAAACCCCCAACTCAAAATTCTCGGTGAACCCGTAACGCAAATTAAACGGCGCCACCGCCCACTCGGTCGTCCGCACGCCGTCACGGCGATCACGGGTAAAACTCACCGCTTCGAGCTCCAACTGCACATGAGCCGCGTCCACGGTAAACGGGCTCTCCGTGGCATCCGGGCGATCCGTGGTGAGCTCGCGCAGCTCGACGGTGGGACGTGGTCCCGCCGCACCGGCATAAACCCCCACCATCGCGCCCACTCCGGCAAGCCAGAGCACCATCAGAACCCGCGGGAAAGCGTGCAAAATCGACATCACGCATCAAATGAAGTCACAATTTTGAATAGTCAAAGTAAATGCTTGGTTGCATCAAACACTGTTTTCGCTCCCTCTGTTTCCATGGCGACGATCACGGTCGAGAATTACCTCAAGCACGTCCTCCTGCTTTCGGACGGCGGTGACGACTTGGTCTCGATGGGTTCGCTGGCAGCGGCGTTGTCGGTCGTCCCTGGCACCGTAACCACGATGGTCAAAGCCATGGCGGACGAAGGGTTGGTCGTCCATCAGCCGCGGCACGGTGTACGCCTCACCACGGAAGGCCGGCGGGTGGCCCTGAATGTTCTTCGCAAACACCGGCTGGTGGAAACGTTCCTCGTCAACGTCTTGAAAATGGATTGGTCCAAGGTGCACGACGAAGCGGAGCAGCTCGAGCACGCGATCTCGGACGACGTCCTGGATCGGCTCGATGCGCTCCTGGGGCATCCGGCAACGGATCCGCACGGCGATCCCATTCCGAGCCGCCACGGCAAGCTCAGTTCCCAAGTCTACGCTACGCTGGCCACGTGCCTGGCCGAGCGCGCGATGCGGATCGTGCGGGTCACCGAACAGTCGGAAGAGTTTCTCCGGTTCGCCGAGCAGAACGGACTGCAACCCGGTACGTCGGTGCGGGTCGTCGAGCGCAACCTCACCGCGGGCCTGGTGACCTTGCGACGCGGCAAGGCCCGTATCTTCGCGTTGAGTATCGTGGCCGCCGGAAAGATTCTCGTAGAGCCGGAGAAATAGGAATCGGAAAATCGGAAAGGAGGGAAAGTGGAAAAGCGGAAAACTCGGAGAAGGTGCGGGGCTGGAAGAGTAGGTTTCCCGATTTCTCAATTCCCCCCCTTTTCCGCCCGCCCACCCGTTTCACGATTTCCCGATTTTCCCAGTTTTCTACTTTTCCTCCCTTACCTCAACACCACCCACCCTGCCACTCCGGCGGCGAGCATGACGAGCGGGATGACCGCTTTCGATTTCCAGCGATAGACAATCACCAGGGCCACGGCGGCAATCGCTGCGGCCCGCCAACCGGGAATCGCCGTTTGCGCCAGAACGAGGGTCGTCACCGCGATCAGCCCAACCACGCCCGCGGTGATGCCTTCCAGGAAATGTCGGAGCGTGGCGTTCGCGATCAAGCTTTCCAAGCGGTGAAAGAAAACGAGGGTGAAAAGAAACGCCGGGAGGAACACGCCCGCCGTCATCGCCAGCGCGCCCCACGGTCCACCGCCAAAGAAGCCGACAAACGTGGAGAAGATTATCAGCGGCGCAGGCAGAATTCCGGACAACGCCACGCCGTCGAGAAAATCACGCCGCGTCATCCACGCGCCTTTTTCCACGGCATCGCGTTCCAAAAAAGGAATCGCCGTGTAAGCCCCGCCAAAGGTCAACAGACCCGCGCGCAGTCCAGAGCCAAACAGCGGCGCGACCGCCACGTTTCCGGGTTCACGCGGCGCGAAGTCCCCCGCACTGATCGCGACGCGCTCCGGGCTCTCGCGCAAGAGCGGCGCTTGGCCCTGAATGACCGGCGACAACACCCATGCCCCGCCGGCAAAAATCAGCAAACACGCCCCAACGAGCAACCACTGCCGACGGGCCGCGACCACGTAAGCGGCGCCGGCCAGAGGCAGCGTAATCCAAAACGGAATCCGCACCAATTCTCCCGCAGCCGCCAAGGCCGCAATCCCCCACAGTGGCGCATCGATCAGACAGTGCTGTCCAATCCGATGGCAGGCCCGAACAATCAGCGCGATCACCGCCGGCTGAATTCCCAGGAACACTGCCTGAAACTCCGTCGCGACCAGATTCAAGCGGAGATACAACCACGAAAGCAGAAACATCAGGATGAAGCCCGGCAACATGAAGCCAAGGCCGGCGAGAATGCCGCCGAGACGGCCGCGGGCGATCATCCCGAAGTGGACGCACAGTTCGTGCGCTTCCGGTCCAGGCAGCGCCTGATAAATCGCCAGCAAACGGCGAAAATGCTCCCCTGAAACCCAGCGTTCCTCCTCCACGAGTTCGTGGCGGATCATATCAATCTGCGCGACGGGCCCGCCCCAAGCCAGACACCCGAACCGGAGGAAACGCAGGAAGAGCCGCCCGGGCGGTTCGTTCGGAGCGTGAACGTCCGGATTTTTGGATACAGGGAGATCGGAGGGAGGCATGAGGCAAACGAGGGCGTCACGTCAGCGTGAGTGGCGAAAACGCGTCCGCAACCCCTGATTCCCGCCGGCCACAGTCGCCGATTTTGCCCAGCGCGACAATTAAGCCGAACCCAGGGAGCGGCCACCAACGCGTCCCGTTCAACTGCATTTTCCAGGTTCATTTGTTTTGGAGGAAAGCGGCGGGCATGCGCCGGAAAACGACTGCGGTGGGTTTTCGATTGCCGAGGATGGCTTCGCCGGAGGCGGCTTCGTACCCAACGTTAGGGCGCGGGCGCAGCCGAATGAAGGGCGGGAGTTGGTAGCGCATCGCGAGCGCGTTGGCCCAAAATCGAGCGACCCTTCCATTGCCGTTGGCAAAGGGGTGGATTCGCACCCATTCCGCATGTGCCCAGGCGCAGGCTTCGATGACGGCGGAAAGCTGATCCGGGGTCAGGGCTGCGCCGAGGGGGATGTTGGAGTCCAGGTGCTGCGTGATTTGACTCAGTGTGGTTTCGAATTGAACCGTTTGCGAAGCGACCTCGGCGGCGGCGACCCCGGGATAAGAACCGACCACAACCTCGATTGCCGACTGAGGCGAATGGCTGGTTCGCCCGTTCGCGGCATCATCGCCTTCGGCTTACTCGCTCTTATCGATTGAGACTCCACTAAATACTTTCCGCATAGGAAAGCCGTCCGTCATTCCCGGGCTCGTTCAACCAGGGTCATGTTGCGGCTTCGCGCAACACAACCTTCTGGGTTGGGCTCAGAGTTCCTCGATATCCGCAATTCGAAGCTCACGAACGGAATCGTCGGCCCAAAAGCTGATGACAAGAGGCCCGGCTTCGAGATGCTGAACCTTACGCCCGGCCTCATCAATCGAATCGTAATCTCCGAGTTGACCGGGAAAACTGGCGAGGCGATAGAGAAGATCGAGAAGGAGTCGCTGCTTCCGTTTCGAAAGCGTCACAAAGTAGGACGACGCTTTGCCAGATAAAACCGGCTCAAACGGTTCAGGCCGCGGCATGGCTCATGCGCTTGGCAAGATCGCACAGTCGCGTCTTCTTCCCGGCGTCCATTTCGCGCATTAAGCGAGAGGTTTCTCGACGCCCCGCCGGGGATTCGTGCTTCAGCCGCAGCAAATACGCTGCCGCTGCGCGTCGGTCGGCTTCCGTAAGGCGAGCAAGTCGTTGCTTGAGGTCGAGCATTGCCATGGCGGTCATGAATCGAACCTATGGCGTCCATCTCGCCGGTCAAGTCACCCCGTGGGGTCGACTATCTTTCTTTCGCCGTTAAGGTAGGATCGCCCATTGCCGGGCGACCCTTGAACGTCGGTCGAGCCAACTGCTCGCGGACGCGATTTCGCCGTTCTGACGGAGCAACGATGAACAACGGGTAATGGGTATTGGGCGCCACCATGGCGAGATCCGCGAACCGCAGCAGACCCGAGTAGATCGACGTGCTGTTCTCGACTTCAAAGGCAGCATCGATGCGAAACTCCTCCTTCCAGACCACGTCAATGTTCTCGATATACTTCACCTGGGTATCAAGCCCGCTGGCAAAGGTCTCTTCAAATTCCGAAAAGTTGTAAGCGGAAGTGATCCTCGATTGATCGTTCCGAGGCGCCCAGACTTTCTGCCCTGCCTGAATTCCAAAACGCAATAGTCTCCATTGCATCCACGAGTGTTCAGATTCGGGCGGCGTCTCTTGCTCAGTTGATTCTTCGATCGCGTCCGGCAATGGGTCTATTGGATTCCCGTACGGTGGTATAATTTCGTTCGGCGTTTTCCGAATCTCCTGCCCTTCCCTACTCGCCAGAAGGATGGAATATAGATCGTCGTAGTCCGAATAAAACCTATTCAGACGCTCAGCCGAAACCGCTGTAAACCCTCGCAGCTGGAAATCCGGCTGGTACCCAAGCAGGGTGCGCACAGTTGCAAATGGAACGCCGACTTCCCGCGGATTCGCGAGGAAGTAAATGAGGTCCCATCCCTGGACGGCGTCACCGTGCAAGTTTTGCCAAAGTTTGCGCGATAGGTCCGGGCTCACAACCTTCGCAGCGACGCGACCGAGAAGCTTGATCGTCGCTCCTTCCACAATGAGGACTTCATCTCCTTCTTCCATCCGGTCGAACTTCGCGCGATTCGCAGGCGAATCCCGTGAACCCCAAGTCGCGATCCGTTTGTTGCCAAAGACGGTTTGGAGCGACCGTTTCAGATCGGAACTCACGAAGGAAAAGATGATCTCTGGAGCGACCTTTCTCTTGATCGTGTCTTCATAGTGCACCATCGCCTCCCCGTTGCCCGGCGGCATGTAGAGAATGAAGATATTCCATGGGGACGCCCAAGCAAATCGTCGTCTACCGTGATGCTCAAGCGCTTAAACGGCCTCTGCTCAAGTCGTCGACCGACAAACCCCACACCTCGGTCCTGGATGAAAAAGTGACAAGTTCATCGATCTTCACCTGGAGCGCTGCGACGTGGGACGGGAAGAAGATTTGGGCGACTTGTCGCACAGTGGCCGCAGTTGAACACATCAACCATCGCCGTTGCCTTCACCAAGCCCGTTCGAGCGAAGCCCCTGGCGATAAAGTGCGTCGGTGAGACTGTAACCGCATCGGTCAAATGGAGCGATTCCCAGAATGCGCCCCTCCTTGTCCGGATAACCGCGGGTGCGACCAGCTGTATTGTGCCGATTATCGATCTACGCGACCAAATCGAGTTCGCCAAGACGCCCCTGCCGGAAGTCGACCCTGAAGCATCCGAATCAATACGAGACGCACTGCTGCTTGAATCATACGGCGATCCATACGTCGCCGAAGGAGATCTCGACCGCCGAGCAGAAGCCGAGGGAAATAGAAACCAACTTCATGGGGCGAGCGATTACTCCTTGGAAATTTTCAACCAAGCACGCGCTTGGTTTGCAGTCGTGAGAACGTGGCAACAGCGCTGGGACTACGCTAAAAATTCAACGGAGTACGATCCGACGCAGTTACAGGGGGACGGCGCGCGCCTCTTGGCGCTTTTTGACCGAAAACGAACAGACTTCAGCATGACGATACGAATACCCGCGAAGCTAGTCCACGAAGAATTAGGATGGCGCTTAAAGGAGTCGACCAATGGCAGATGAATCGTGGTCGCTGGATGCGCGAAAATGGAAATTTCTTACTCGCCCCAAAGCCTATTGTGACGAGTCAAGGAACGAAGTGCGACCGTTAAAAACGGCGCCAACCCGGAGACAGTTTGAAACCGCACGAAAGATCCTAAAGCGTTTTCAACAGGAGAGCGGCGTACTTTTAGCGGACGACGTCGGGCTAGGAAAAACCACTATCGGAGCATTGATTGCGTGGATTGTCGCCGGCTCCGGTGGTTGTGTTCGGGTATTGGCGCCCAACGACGTCATGAAGCGGCGTTGGGCAGAGGAATTGGAAGCCCATATTCCCTTACTCAATAAAACGGCAAAGGCGCTGGAGGTTAGTTCCAGGCAAATCAAGGTCAACCGAGTCGACCGCTTGCAAAAGGGCCGAATTCAAGTGGGAACGCATCACCAGCTCGTCAAGAATCATAGCTCCCGAAGTAGCAGTGTTGGCTGTGATTTGATGATTATCGACGAGGCCCACCGAGCTAAAGGGGAAAACAGCACTTTCAACCAGGCGCTGAACAAGCATGGGCATCGAGCCACCCTGAAATTAATTCTAACCGCGACGCCATTTAGCATCGAGATCACGGAACTATCCCAACTACTAGGGTTAGTTGGCGGAAAAGCCGCCGGACCCCTGGTCCGAAAATATGCCGAAGCACTCTCGCGCCTTTATCAACTGAAGCTTGGGGTTGACGTCACTGCAGAATCCGACCGCTTGGCCACTTGTGCCCGTAAAGCCATCAACGCTATTTCGCCCTTTGTAATCCGACATAGCATAAATGACCTGAGCGACGCTGAGAAAATTCATTTTGGTGAAATCTCCAGCCACCCTCTCCAATTAAAGGTGCCGCGAGCGGACGAGGAGGATATCGAGCTGCTCCTGCGCGCCGTCGGCGGAGGGGCCGAGGAGGCGGAGGGGGTTGTGCGCATCGTAGAGGCGGCCGAGTGCAGGCAGGTTGCCGACGGTGGCGAAGACGTGAAGGAGGTATTCGCGGTCGCTATCGGTGAGCTGGGCGCGGACGTAGAGGGCGTGTTGATCGTGGGCGGCGGCGAGACGTTCGCCGGGACCAGCGAGCAGCGGGTGATCGAGGAAGGCATTGTCCTCCAGAAAACGGACGAAGACGCAGCCGAGAATCCACGCGACGCCGATCTGGGTAAGGAGGTCCTCGCGCCATTCGAGGAAAGGGGCGGCGGTGCGTTTCTCGGCGAGGGCCTCGGCGTGCTGGGCGCGAAAATCGGCGTCGATGGCCGGAGTATCGGAGGCGCGCGCACGCAGATCGGCCTCAAGCTTGGGGAGGAGACGTTGGAGGTCTTTAAGCAGCGCGACGCGGTCGATCATGAGTAAGAGACCCGGGAACACCGCCGGGCTAAAGTATCGGGGGAAGTTGGCTACTCAGCTTTTAGCTCTAGGCGCGTGAAGAGACTGTGGTAGCGGTTAAATGCGCCGGTCTCGCGTTGCGCACGGCCTGCAACCACGCCGGGAGAAACTCCGAGTTGGCGGGCAACTTCAATCAAGGCTTGGTCGGTGTATGGCTTCCGAACCGTTTGAGTGAAGTTGCGCCACTCGGACGGTGGAATGAGAAAGTCGGCGGACCACACGTCGGCTTCGGTTTCTTTGGGATCGGTGCGGCCTTGAAATTCGAGGAATTTCTCCTTCTTGCCGTGAAGCAGGAGGTGGGCTGCCTCGTGAAAAAACGTGAACCAAAGGTGATCGTCGCGTTTGTGGCGGAGACTTTGCTGGATCAGGGCTTTCGTAGGTGAGAGCCAGCGGGTGAATCCGCTCACATGAGTGCCGGGTAACTCTGGCACAAGGACTAGGGCTATGCCGGCTGCAGCGCAAAGTTCGCGCACACGCGGGCAGGTCGTGGCGGAAAATGGCTCAGCCGTCAGGGCGCGGATTGCAGTGAGGTTTTGTCGGAAGACGGCTTCGTCAAAAGGTGCGCACGCGATCCTGGCGGCTGCTATTTCACCTTGGCGGAGCCAAGCACTCAAATCAGGGAGTTCGCTCTTGAAAGAGGAGGACTCACGGGCAGCCCCCTCAAGAGCCCCATAGACTTCGCTCCACTGGTGGAAGTTGGCGACGCCGAAGAAGTGCAGAAGATTGCCGGCGCGATCAGTTTTATCGGTGGTGGCGGGTAACCAGCCGAAGTCGCTCATTTTCTTGTAAGAGAAACGGGCGACATCGTCGGCGCAAGCGGCAGCGAAGTGTGCGCGTTCTTCCTGGCGGGCCTTAAACTGACGGTAGCGGGCCTCCATGTTGCTCCATAGCGAGGCGGCGACGCCGGTGACTTTTTCGAGGTCGAGCGCCATCGCTGCGTTGAGTGGAGCAATGCCTTTGACGAGTTGATTGATGGTCTTCTTCGCGTGGCCGGAGCGCTGCGCGAGATCGGCCTGAGTCTGCTGGTTTTCCTCCAGCCATTCGGCCAACAGCTCACCCGGGTGGGTAGCGTAGTTGGGCTCAAGCAGGTTTGGATTTGTTGCGCTCATGATAGTTTAGGACGCCGAGGATTTTGATGCGAGTGACTTGTGACCAATCGAGGCCGCCAGCAAGAAGCACCGGGAGGGGGTTATGGTCAGGTTCAAAAATTAGCCGATAGGGCTCATCGAGATGACATGCGATCCATCCTGCTTTGTTCTCATGCAGGGGATGGAAATGACCAGGAGTCGGTGGTCGAAGTATCCCGAGGTGGTCGGCTGCAAGTATAGCGCTCAGGCGGAGTTTGATCTTTTTAGCCTGATCTCTCCCTCGCTGGCGCAGCAACTGACGCTCATCCTTGAACTCCGATTCGAGTTTGGCGGTGGCGTAGGTGATAGTCATTTAACTAAATCATTTACCTATTAGGTAAACGAAAATATAATTAGCAAGGCCAAAAGTGAAGGGATTTTATGGGACATGGAAAGAGGTTGAAAACAGGAGGCTTCCGAGTGCGACAGAGACCATTCAGATACAATTGATCATGCGGTGGAGCTGTCCTTGAGGTAGCTGAGGAGACCGAAGCCACTGGAGGATTCTTCGAGCGCGCCCGTCTGGCGGTAGTAGGCGTGCGACTCTTCGAAGGTGGCGAAAGGCATGCGGCGGTTGATGTCGATGAGCTTGTGGGCGAAGGCGACGAAGGGATCGGGGTCGCCGCGCAGGGTCAGGGCTTCGAGTACGGTGAGGTAGTCCGTGCGCAGCGACGTGGGCAGAATGAGGCGCGCGTGGCCGGCGGATTCGAGTTCGGCATTCATCGCGAGGCGGGAGATGCGGCCGTTGCCGTCGTTGAAGGGATGCACTTCGGCGACGAGGAAGAGGGCGTAGAGGGCACGGGCGGTGG
>Ga0163144_10001945_pt1 | contig 48229 bp, 43 predicted proteins | sample OliLak19BULKMAT1_FD_123175 | JGI IMG/M metagenome (GOLD analysis project Ga0163144, IMG submission 123175) | Freshwater microbial mat bacterial communities from Lake Vanda, McMurdo Dry Valleys, Antarctica - Oligotrophic Lake LV.19.BULKMAT1 | ecosystem: Environmental > Aquatic > Freshwater >... | reverse complement strand
TCCGAAAAGGGAACACCCCGAGCGAAGATCCGGCGAGGCGAGCTGGAGATCGCGTGACTGTTTGGGCCGAGCGTTCGCTCGCTTCAACGGGCGAACGTGACGGCTTCGGTCGAGCGCTCAGGGGTGGGAACGACGGCCAATCGGTGCATGCATTGCAGGGGGCATCATCAACCATAGTGTGTCGACCGCTCGGAGGCGGCGACTAAAGGAGTGCTGTTCAATGAAGAGCTTCAAATATCTCGCATTAGCGGGAATCGTAGCCGCCTTCGGGGCAACCCAGGCGAGCGCCTGGTCGGGCGATCTCGTGAAGTGTAACCCCACCGGTCCTCCGGTGGGTCTCGACGTCACGTTCAAGAAGGGACTCAGCTGTAAGGACTCGACCAACAAGATCGGGCTCAAGGCGAAGGTCAAGGACGGCCTGGGCCTCAACGGTTGCGTCGGCAATGTGAATGCGCCGTGGGCGGAGTGGCAGGCGGGCAAGTTCGAGAAGCTCGCTCCGGCCGATGTGGCCAACCTCGGACAGGCCGAGGTCTCGCTCAAGGGCGTCACCTTCGGCTCGTGTAATTTCTCTGGCAGCGACACCTCCGCTGGTGCCTCGGCTGCCGGCGCGGTCACCTTCTTCAATGCAGCCGGCGACACCAAGATCAAGGGCGCCAAGCTGAAGTTCTTCGGCACGGTCTCCGGCGACGCCGCCACCTACAGCGCCGACGCATCCGGTCTCATCACCAAGGGCCTCGGCGTGGGCGGTAACATCAGCATCCAGGTCGGCATCGACCTCGCCGCTCCGGAGAACGGCGCAGTTCTCCTATGCAACACCGGCGGCAGCTGCCAGGACCCGAACGACCCGAACGATCTCGGTAACCTGAACCCTGTCACCATCCTGAAAATCACGACCGACAACGGTCTGGCCGACAGCCAGCTGCTGATCAGCCGCGGCGAGCCGGATCCGAACGATCCGAACGACGACTACGACGCTCTGCCGTAATCGCGCTCTTCTAGCCGATCGGGCATCTGTAAAGACGCCGGGTCGACCCGCCTTCGGGCGGGCCGGCCCGGCGTTTTTTTTGACCATCGCTCCGCCTCTGCTAAAGGATTCTGCATGCTGCATCGAACTCTTCCCGTCGGTATCCTCGCTCTCCTCGGTCTCTGCGGCCTGACCGCCTGTTCGCGCGATGAGCCGCAGGAGCAAACCCCCGCAGCTCAGGTCGAGCCCGCCGCCCAAGCACCAGCGCCGCCCGCCCCGGTCGTGTCGGCCAGCGATTGGGATCCCGCCGCACTCGAATTGGCACAAGCCCTGGCCGACAAGGTCCGTGCCGGCGGCATCGAATGCGCCGAGTACGAAGTCGTCCCGTTCGGAATGTACCTCGAAGACTACACCAAGGTCCTGAGGCTTCCCGCGGACACGCTGCCAACGGCGGAGACCTATTGCACGTCTGCCGCCGGCACCGAGCAGGAGGAGGACTTGACGTTCATCGTCTTCGCCCGTCCCGGCTTGGGAGAGAAGTTCGTCGAAGCCAAGCGCAAGCTGCTCTGCCGGCGCGCCAAGGAAATGAAGCTGCACGACTTTCCCGGCTTCCCCTACGTGCTCGGCGACCGCTGGCTGGTGCAACCCGATGAGCGCACCACCGCGGTCGCGCTGGCCCCCATCCTCGGCGGCACCGCCGCGATGGCCGAGTGCGACGGCGCACCGGCGCCGCAGGAATAGCAACCGCCGCCGCCGCACCGGCGCAGGCGGCGCCATCCAACTCGAGGAGTCATTGGTTGAATGAAGAGGACGTTGGCCTCATTTGCTGCCGTCGGCCTGTGCTTGGCGGCTCCCGGCTGCTGCGATGGGCCTGAGCCCGCAGCGCCCGCGCCCACCGCAACCGTCGCTCAGCCCGCACCGGCGGCAGGGAAGAAGCCGCGCAGCGCGGCCACGGAACCCAGCGAACATTTCATCATCGCCTTCATCGCAGCGGAGCCCGAGGTCGGCCCGGCACCGCTGCGGGTGCAGTTCGGCACCGACGACCCGTACCAGAGATTGCAGTCCCCGCAGTACCGGTGGGAATTCGGTGACGGCAGCCCGGGCTCCGATTTGAAGAACCCCGTCCACGTCTACGAGCGTCCCGGCAACTACGAGGCGACGCTGGTCGTCACCGAAGGCGGCGCCACCGACGAGGACTCGGTCGAGATCCAGGTCGAGGCACCCACGGGAGAGGCCGAGTGATCGCGCCCGCGCTCCGTACGTTCCCCGGTGCCACTCTCGCCCTGGTGCTGCTCGCCGTTTGCCTCGGTAGCAGCGCGGCGGCGCAGCCGGTGGCCGGGACGACCTCCAGGTTCATGTCGTACGAGGACGCGCTGCCGACGCTGACCACTCTGGCCGACGACCTGCCGGCCGAGCTTGCGGCGCACGGGGCCGAGAAGCTGGCGGCGCAGTGGCCGCCATGGGTGAAGAAGTCGGATCGGGACATCCGCGCCCGGCTCGCGCAGGGGGACGAGGATTCGTTGGTGAACCTCATCTTTCTCGGCACCACGTTCACGCAGCAACCGCGCGCGACCGAGGCGCAGATCCAGGCAACGAAGAAGCAGGTTCTGGGTGCGACCACGGCGCCCGGCAAGCTGCCCGCGCTGATCGAGGCGCGGCTCGACGACTTCGTGCGCGCGCTGGCGCAACCGAGCCGGGAGGAGCGCATCAGCTTCGCGCAGGAGTTCCTGACGTCGCGGGCGAGCCTGGATTTGGCGACGGTGGCGGGGCAGAAGCAAGCCAAGGCGCTGCTGCTCGCGAGCATCGCGCGAGTCCTGAACGAACTCGAGAGCTTCACCCGGATCGTCGACGAGGTGAAGCTCCTCGGCGACGACACGGCGCTGTTCGTCGAGCGCTCGCAGATCTACCGCAACCGCGGCCTGTCGTCGGACACCACGCTGCGGCCGAACTTCGCCATCGAGGAGACGTTGAAGGAGTTGTTGGCCAAAGGGTTCGTCGCGCCCGGGCAGGTGAATCGGGTGGCGGTGGTCGGACCCGGGTTGGACTTCGCCGACAAGCAGGCGGGCTACGACTTCTATCCGCAGCAGACGATCCAGCCGTTCGCGCTGATGGACACGCTCTTGCGTCTCGGCCTCGCGACGGCGACGGACGTGCAGGTGACCACGCTCGATCTGAGTCCGAAGATCAACGACCACATCCAGCGGGTGCGCGAGCAGGGGTTGCGCGGCGAAGCGTACACGCTGCAGCTCCCCTTTGCCTTGCGGGAAGGGTTGCAGCCCGGCTTCATCCAGTACTGGGAGGCGTTCGGCAGCAAGGTTGGCGCCCCGGCCGAGCCGGTACCGATTCCGGCAACGGTGACGGGGTTGAAGCTGCGCGCCGTCGCGGTGCAGCCGAGTTTTGCGGCCCGGGTCAAGCCGGTCGACACCAACATCGTCCTGCAGTACCTCGACCTGCCGGAGGCGGAGAAGTTCGACCTCATCGTCGGCACGAACATCTTCATCTACTACGACGGGTTCCAGAAGAGTCTGGCGCTGGCGAACGTGTCCAAGATGCTGCGCGTCGGCGGCTTCCTCCTCTCGAACCACGCGCTCCTGGAGATTCCGTCGTCGAAGGTGAACTGGACGGGGTTCTCGCAGATCAAGTACTCGGACACCGCGTCGGTCGACGGGGACTTCATCGTCTGGTACCGGCGCAACCCGTAGCTCGCAGCATCGGCTTCTGGTCCGTCCCCCCTTACGAAGGGGGGACTACAGGGGGGTTGCCCGGTTTGGATCACGCGCCGCGTTGCAACCTCCCCCTGACCCCCTCCTTCGTAAGGAGGGGGAATTCTAATCCTCTGCTATTCTCCTGCCTACGTCGCCCGCCCTGCCTGCAGCCGCCACGCGAGCCAGCCGAGTGCGAGCGTCGCCACTCCCCAGACGGCTCCCCACTGGAGGCGGCCGATGCTGAAGACCAGCGACCAGAGCACGAAGGCGAGAAACGCCAGCGGCACCAGCGGCCAGCCGATCACCGCGAACGCGGGCTCCCGGCGCTTCTTGCGGATCAGTCCGACCACCGTCAGCGCCGTGCTCAGGCTCAGCGTGAAGCCGATGTAGCTCAACAGCGCCGCGAACGTGTTGGTCCACAAAAACAACAACGACACCGCGAGTTGGAGCGCGATACCGGCGCGCGGCGGTCCGCTCGCGCAACGCAGCCAGGCGGGCAGGAGTCCGTCGTCGGCCATGCGCGCGTAGACGCGCGGTCCGGCCATCAACATTGCCGAGACCGAGGTCGCGAGCGCGAGCAGCACGATCGCAGTCACCCCGTGCGCCAGCGCGGTGCCGCCGAGGCGCTGCGCGACGATCTGCGCGACCGCGACCTGCCCGGCGATCTCGGCGGCCGGCGCGCCGAGTACGAAGACGGCGTTGACGAGCACGTAGACGACGGTGACCGCGCCCGTGCCGAGGCAAAGCGAGCGCACCAGGTTGCGCGCCGGATCGCGGATCTCCGCGCCGATGTACACCGCCGCGTTCCAGCCCGAATAGCTGAACGAAACCCAGACGAGCGCCGCGGCGAAGAGAGCGCGATCGAATCCAAGCGGCGCAACCGGCTCAGGCCAGGCCAGCCGGCCCGCGGCGAACCCGATGAAGACCGCGAGCAATACCAGCTTGGTGACCACCGCGATGTTCTGCACCAGCGCGCCGCGCGCCACGTGCAGCGCATGGACAGCGGCGAACCCGCACAACAGGATCGAGCCGGTGACCTTGACGGGGACCTGCGGCAGCCACGCTCCGGCGTATTCGCCGAACCCGAACGCCGCCATCGCGACGGGCGCCGAGAATCCGGCGAGCAGCGACACCCAGCCCGCGACATAACCGGCAGCCGGATGGAGCGTCTCGCGGAGAAAAAGGTACTCGCCACCGCTCCCGGGAACCGCGCGGGCGAGCGAGCCGTAGCAAAGCGCACCGAGCATGGCGATCAGCCCGCCGAGCAGCCAGGCGAGGATGACCCAACCGGGCGAGCCGAGATCGGCGATGAGAAAGCCGCTGGTGGTGAACACCCCCGTGCCGACCATGCTGGCGATGACCAGGCAGGTGGCACTCGTCAGCCCGAGCTGTCGCAGCGGCGGCATGCGGATTCACTCAGGAGTCGTGGCGGCGGCGGCGCCGCCCATGAGCCCCGCGAGGGGCGGCTCCCGCCAGCCAGGGGTGTGAGCCAGCCCCTGGCTGCGTCGCTGCCTGCGCAGGCAGCGATGGATCGCTTTCACCCACACGCGTTGAAGAAGACCCAAAAAAAAGGGTGACGGATCGAATCCGCCACCCTTTTCTCATTCACGCTTGGCGCGAATCACTCGACCACGGCGCTGCTCTGGACGACGAAGTTGAAGGTCGTCGCAATGTCGTTGATCGCGTTGATGTCCAAGGCCGGGAAACCGCCGCCAAATGCAGCGCCCGAGATGTCCCCGAAGTTGTCGAGATCCGAGCAACTGATCGGCACACCCTGCACTTGAGCGGTACACGGAAAGAAACCACAGTTGGAGCCGGGGGCAACCCGCAACGTCGAATTGTTGTTGGCGTCGTAAACGTTGACGCTGTTCAAACCGGTGCTCAGCGCAACCGGAACCGCCGCCGGCGCGCCTGCTGGCGTGTCGTCCGCCGTACACGGCAGGTTGTCCGGACCCCACTCGTCATTCCCGAGCTGCAGGATCGCCAGCGGGATCACGACGATCATATCGCCGCTGGTGAATGGGCTTTCGAGAGTGGCGCGTACGCCGCTGTTGCAAGCCCCCGCGTGACCGGCCCTGGGGGGATCCTGCGGCGCGCAAGCGGTACAGCCGGTTGCACCGGGACAATCGGCGACACTGTTGCAACGGAGTTGGTCGTTGGTTCCGCCGCGGCAGATCTTCGATCCTTCGAGGCAGGGGTAGTCGAGCGTGCCCGCCGGGGTCATGATCGGCGTGTCGCAGTTCGCGTCATTCGGAAGACCGTTTGCCGAACCACTATTTCCCGCCGCACCTGGCGTCGTGTTGTGGTCCTGCTCCAGCTTCGCATTGATTCCCATCTCGCCGCCGTTGCAGTCGACGAAACCGACACCCTCGCCACCAGCGGTGATGCAGGCACTGATGCCGATTAGGGCAATCGGCGCAGGAGGCAAGACGAAGGACGCGGGATCGACGCTGACCAGACGGACACCGTCCGCGTCGGATTCGCTGGCGATCGTCATTCGGAAGCCGGGCAGCGCACAGGTTTTGCCGCTCGGGCACTCGGCGTCCGTCACGCAGAGAACGTCGGGCGCGGTGCGGGGTGAGCAGACGCCGTTCGGCGCGATGAAAGCTTTGAGGAGGTTGCCTTGAATGATGGCGCACGAACCGTCCGGCGTGCCAGCGAAGCCATTCCGGCAGGTCGTACATTGGTTGAAACTCGTGCAGCTCGTGCCGGCGAACGGACCGCCGACGCAAGTCTTGGACCCGCCACAGGTGCTACCGGGGCAGTTGTTATTGACGCCACAGCCCAAGCCGGCGTTGACGCCAGCCACGCAAGTGCCGCGGCAATTGCCGACGGTACCGCCCGGCGGTCGCAGTGTGACGTCGAGAGTGATGCCCTCGGCGGCTGCTTCGGTCGGCGTCGCGGTGGGCACCAGCGTATTCGTGGCCGTCGCGGTGGCGGTAGCGGTGGCCGTCGATACAGGCGTGTTGGTCGCGGTCGGCGGCACGGGGGTATTCGTCGCCACCGGGGTTACCGGCGTATTCGTCGCGGTCGGCGGCACGGGCGTAGCGGTCGCGACCGGAGTTACCGGCGTATTCGTGGCGGTTGGCGGCACCGGTGTATTCGTCGCCGTCGGCGGCACCGCGGTATTCGTCGGCGTCGCGGTCGGCGTCGGCGGGGAGACGATCATCTTGCAGTTCGGCGAATTCACGTCGAAGTAGCAGTGCACGGCGCCGACCACTTCCGCGATCGACACGGAGAGGTTGGCGTTGCGGTCGCATTCGTCACACTGGGACAACGGGAAGCGGGTCAGGAAGATCCCGGCACATGTCATCACCTCGCCCAGAGACACGTCGCCGCTGACGTTGCAGTCACCGGTGAGTTGCGCCGCGCCGGCCGAAGGCAGCGCGATCAATGCGGCGAATCCGAGCAGCGCTGCGCGGATCGAACGTCGAGTTGAAATCAAACTCATGGGTGCCTCCTCAGCGAATCGGAACCGGAATCCAGGGGCGAAGCCTGCCACCTTCAGGGCAAGACCGTGATCGACCCATCCACGCCGCCTACTTCCACCTCGTCCGAGTTTTCGTCGGAGGCAGCCGCAGTAACGACCAAGCTGGTCGCGCCCGGCGGGGCAGAGGGATCGATCTCGAAGGTACAGGCGAATAGCGCGCCGTTCGGAATTGGGTTGAAGTTTTCGTAGCTCAAGACGCCGACGCGCAGGGTCGCAAAGGACCCCTCGCCGGGAATCACTTGGGCTTCGATCGCCTCTTTGTCTGCCGTAGTGCCGTCAGCGATCGCCGCATCGATGGTACAGTCGGGAGTGTCCCCGTCGAGCACGACGCGAACGAGTTCGGTGTCGTAGGTGATGTCGGTCGCGGTGGCGACGATCCCGGAGGCGTTCTCGAGCGAAGCCTGGACCGAGACGTTGCTGCCGGCAGCGCCCGACGGGTTACCGGCGAGGATCACCGGCGCGGCGACGGTGATGCTGACGGTCGAGCCCGCACCAGCGATCGTCGCGTCCTGCCCGAGCAGGTCCGAGGCGTCCGCGTCCAGTGCCAGGTCGGCGACGTTGCCGACTTGGGCCTCCGGAAGGATTTCGAAGATGCAGCTGAACACCGGGCCGTCGGGGATCGGCTCGAAGTTGTCGAAGGCGAGGACGATCACCTTGATGGTTTCGAGGTTCGCCGCGGTGGAGACGATTTGCGCGTCGACGACCTTGTCGGCGCTCGTGCCGTCGCCGATCGCGCCGGCGACGGTGCAGTCGACATCGTCGCTGGCGATGCGCTTGACGCGCAGCACGGTCGGATCGTAGCTGATCGTCGCGCCGACGGCGGCGAGATTGTCCTGGCCGCCGGTGAGGCTCGCGAAGATCGGCACTTCGCCACCGGCCGAGCCGGAAGCTTCCGCCAGGCTGAGGACGGCCTGCGACGCGGTCACCGTGATCGAGCCGTCGCTGCCTTCGGTCGCGAGATCGTTGAGGTCGGCATCGCTGACGCCGGGGAGGTTGGTGAGGACGTTGACGGCTTCGGCCGCGCCCGGCTGGATCGCGAAGTTGCACGAGAACAGCGGGCCGTCGGGGATGACGCTGTCGTTGAAGAAGTTGATGACGCCGATGCGGACGGTTTCGCTCGACGGCGTGCTGTCGACGAAGTTGAAGATCAGGCCTTTGTCGGCGGCGGTGCCGGCGCCGATGCTCGGATCGATGGTGCAGTCGGGATCGTCGCCGATCATGATGACGCGCACCTGCGACGGGTCGTAGGTGATGTCGTTGGAAGTGGCGAGGACGACGCCTTGGCTCTGCGCGAGGGTGGCGGTGATCGCGACGATCGCGCCGGGCGCGCCGCTAGCGGAGCCGAGGTCGATGACGGGGACGACGGGCGGTGCCGTCGGGGTCGCGGTCGGCGGAATGGGGGTGCTGGTGGCGACCGGGGTGACCGGCGTGTTGGTTGCCGTCGGCGGCACGGGCGTATTCGTCGCCACCGGCGTTACCGGTGTATTCGTCGCCGTCGGCGGCACGGGCGTATCCGTAGCCACCGGCGTATTCGTCGCGGTGGGCGGCACGGGCGTAGCGGTCGCGACCGGCGTCACGGGCGTATTCGTGGCCGTCGGCGGCACGGGTGTTTCCGTCGCGGTCGGCTCCTCGGTCGCGGTCGGCTCCTCGGTCGGCGTCGGCGTCGGCGCGACATCCGGCGCCAACGCGAGCACGACGGTTTCGCCGGGGGCGAGGTTGTCGTCGAGCGGATCGTCGAGGGTGAGGAAGTTTCCTCCCGCCTTGGTGTAGCCGACGACCTGGGCGCGGGTGCGCAGGAAGCCGGTTGCGGGAAATAGGCTCGCGTCGTCGAGTTCGATCGAGGTGGCGCCGGCGGCGGCGCCGGTGAGCGCTTGAGCGCGCGCGGTGGCGAGGCCGTTGCCGGCGATCGGGTTAGCGATGCGGTTGCCGATCGGATCGGAGACGACGATGTTGCCGTTCACCAATTCGGCGGGCAGCAGGTTGCCGTCGACGAGGGTGAATTCGCAGGTGTAGAGGACCGCGTCGGGAATCGGGTTGGCGTTCGGCACCGCGGTGGCGGCGATGATGCCGCGGAAGCGGCTGATATTGGTGCCGGCGCCTTCGGGGCATCCCGGTGGCTGCGGGCTGCCGCCGCACTGACTGAGCTGGCGGCTCAGGGTCTTGCACGGCGCGGTGAGGTTTTCGGGGTCTTCCTCGCAGTTTCCGAGACGATCGCCGATGGCGGGGTTGATCGTGCAGCGCGAGGCGCCGGTCAAGTTGACGATGCGGTTGTCGAACAGGATATCGTTTTGCACGCCGCCGACCGAGTTGCCGTCGGTGACGAGGGAGACGTCGATGAAGACGCTGCCGGAGGCTTCGACGAAGCCGGTGCCGACGTTGATCTGCAGGCCGGTTGGCGTCGCGGTCGCGGTTGGCGTCGGCGGTGCCTGGGTCGCGGTCGAGGTGGCCGTGCCTAGCGCGGTCGGCGTCGACGTCGGCGGCGGGGTCTGGGTGACCGTGGGGGTCGCGGTCGGGTCGATCGGCTCGCTGGTCTCCGTCGGCGTGAAGGTATTGGGCGGCGTCGGGCTATTGACCGGCGTCGGCGGCTCGAGCACGTCGCACGCGAGGCGGAGCATGGTGCGGGTATCGAAGTCGTTGTAGGCGATTTCCGCGGCGTTGGCGTTGAGGGTTTCGGCGTCGCTGCCGACGACGAAGCCTTCGAGCGCGTGGACGCGATCGCGCAGGGCACAGATCTCGCCCGGGGAGAAGCTGCTCAGGGTGCAGCCGCGGTTGCCGAACTCGACGACGGATCGTTCGATGATGCGGACGACGGCCTCGCTGCGGAAGTCGATGTTGGTGCTACTGCCGCTGCCGGTGGTGCAGACCAGGGCGCGGGTCAGGTTGTCGGTGGCGTTGCTGCCGACCGAAACCTGGTAGCGGGCGCCGACCGGAGCGGTGGAGGTGCCACTGGCGAGGCGCAAGCCGACGTAGCCGCCGGCGTCGTCGGTGACCGCGCGGCCGACCTCCTGGCGCACGTCGTCATCGCGGCGCAGTTCGAGGGTCACCAAGACATTGCGACCGACCGAACTGACGTTGCCGGTGAGGGCGTTGGCCGCGGAGACGGCCAGCGCGGCGAGTCCTTCGAGGAAGGACGCGCCGGTTTGTTGCAATTGGGAATGTTCGCTCAGCGGCATGAGAACGGTGCCGCGAACCTCGGGTCCGGGATCTCCCGGCGCCGGCGGCTCGCGCACGACGGTCGCTGCATCGCCTCCGCAGCCGGCTGCAGCCAGCGTCAGCAACAGGCACCAAGTTACACCCAGGCGAATGGTGGTTGGCCGTCCTCTCATGTACGTCATTCCTCTTAGTCTCTAACGGGAGCTTTTGGCTACCATTCCCTCAACCGATTCGTCAACCGAAAAGGGCGGGTAGAGCCGCATTTGCGGCGTGTTACCGTCACTGCAACGCTCCCGGTGGGGGGGCGCCGGCGGCGGCGATGGCGTTGTCGAGCGCGGCGGCGATATCCTCGAAGGGCCGTGCGCCTTCGAGCTTGCGTCCGTTGACGAAGTACGTCGGTGTCGAGCGGACCCCGAGGCTGCGTCCCTCGTTTTCGTCGGCGCGGACCTGCTCCAGGGCGGAGTCCGCGTCGAGGCAGGCGATGAACGCCGCGGTATCGCGCCCTCGGGCGTCGAAGTGGGCGACGGCACGGTCGCGCAAGCGATCGACGGTGAGGTCTTCCTGTTCGGCAAAGAGCGTCTTGGCGAGCGACCAGAAGGCGGTCTCATCGACGGTGCGGGCGCAGATGGTGGCGACGGCCGCGGCTTCCGCCCAGGGATGGACGGTTGCCAGCGGGAAGTTCTTGATGACGACGCGAACGCGGTCGCCGTACGCCGGCAGCACGGTCTCGACCAGCGAGGTGAAGGCGCGGGCGGAGAAGGGGCACTGGTAGTCGACGAAGGCGACGAGGGTGACGGCGGCCGCGGGGTTGCCGCGCGCCGGGCGTTGGTCGAGGGTGATCTGGCTCATCGCGGCGGCGTGCGGGTCGACGGTGAGGTCGGCCATCGTTCCCTGAATCAGGAAACGGGCGTCGCGCGAGACGACGAGGGGGACGCGGCGGCGGCTGACGGCGTTGGCGATCTCGAGTTCGGCGCGCAGCAGTCCTGGGACGTCCGTCGGGGCGAGGTTGAGCAGATCGAGGGTAACGTCCTTGGGCAAGTCGACGGCCTTCTTGAAGTAGCGGCGGACGCGGCGCTCGATGAGATCGCGTTCGCCGTCGGTGAGCGTTGCATTGACCGGGGGGCTGCTCCGGCAGCCGCCCGCGGCGACAACGGCGACTAGGGCGCAAGTCCACGCGAAAATTCTCATACGCACCGGTCGTGTCGCGCCCGGCGCGACGGTTCGCTTAGACTCTGGGGGTGCTGGTTTGTCAAGCGAAGTTTCGGCGCGCGCCGGCTGCGGCTTCAGTGGTAGACCTCGATGATGTCGATGACGCCGAGTTCGCGCATCTTCTCGAAGACGCACGACTTGACCTCGTTGACGCTGGCGAGGGTGAGCACCTCGTCGGCGAGGCTGCGAACGTCGGCGAGGCGCACGGCGCGGATCAGGCGTTTGATCGCGGGGATGAAGAACGAGCCCATGCTGAGCTCGCTCAGGCCGAGGCCGATGAGCACGAGGCTATGGGTGGGGTCGGCGGCCATCTCGCCGCACAGCGACACCGGCTTGCCGGCGGCGCGGGCGGCTTGGACGACGGTGGAGATGCACTGCAGGACGGCCGGGTGGAGGGGTTCGTAGAGGCTACCGACCTTGCGGTTGTTGCGGTCGACGGCGAGCACGTACTGGATCAGGTCGTTGGTGCCGATGCTGAAGAAGTCGACCTCGGCGGCGAGTTTGCCGGCGAGGTACACGGCCGCGGGCACCTCGACCATCATGCCGACGGGGACGTTGGGGTCGAAGGCGTGGCCGGAGGCTTTGACTTCCTCGCGCGCCTCGGCGAGCAGCCATTTGGCCTGGCGGATCTCCTCGAGGCTGGAGATCATCGGGAACATGACGCGCACCGGGCCGTGGGCGCTGGCGCGCAGGATGGCGCGCAGTTGCACCTTGAAGATATCGGGCATCTGCAACGAGATGCGGATCGAGCGCCAGCCGAGGTAGGGGTTTTCCTCGCGCGGAATGTTGAAGTAGCGCGGGTACTTGTCGGCGCCGAGGTCGAGCGAGCGCACGGTGACGGTGCGCCCGTCCATCTCCTCGACGACGCGCTTGTAGAGGTCGTACTGCTCCTCCTCGGTGAGGAAGTCGCGGTGCGACAGGAAGGGCACCTCGGTTCGGTACAGGCCGATGCCCTCGGCGCCCTGGAGGCGGGCGAGGCGGACGTCGCCGAGCAGGCCGACGTTGGCGGAGAGGTGGACCGGGTGGCCGTCCGCGGTCTCGGCCGGCAGGTCGATGAGCGCCTTGAGGTCGCGGTTGAAGGCGCGGTACTCGCGGCCGAGGCGCTGGTATTCGCGTTGCACTTCGGCGCTCGGGTTGACGTAGACGACGCCGGCGTTGCCGTCGACGATCAGGTAGTCGCCGTCGCAGATCGACTCGACCGCCTTTTCGACGCCGACCACGGAGGGGATCTCGAGCGATTTGGAGAGGATCGAGGCGTGCGAGGTGACGCCGCCGCTGGCGAGCACGAGGCCGTTGAGGTGGTGGTGTTCGACGGTGGCGAGGTCGGAGAGCGACACCTCGTCGGCGACCAAGACAACGTCGCTCAGGATCGACAGCGGCTCGTTGCCGACGCCGAGCAGGTGGTGGAGCACGCGCTGGCCGATGTCGCGGATGTCGCTGGCACGGTCGCGCATGTAGGCGTCGTGCAAATCGGTGAATTGTTGGGAGATTTCCTCGACCGCGTCGCCGAGCGCGGCCTCGGCGCTCAGGCCCTCCTGGATCAGGCTATCGATGCGCGCTTGGAAACTGCTGTCGAGCAGCATCATGCGTTGCGCCTCGAAGATCGCGGTATCGACTTCGGGCACGGTCTCGCGGACGCGTTCGCCGGTGGCGGTGAGTTCGGCGATGGAGGCCTTGAGCGCTTTGGCCAGGCGGCGCAATTCGCGGCGTGCCGGCTGCTGGCGTTCGCGCGGCACGTTGTCGAAGCTGAGCGTCGGCGACATCAGGTGGGCGCGGCCGATGCCGAAGCCGGGCGAGGCGCCGAAGCCGGACAGGCGCAGGCGTTGGCGCGGCCCCGTGCGCAGGCTGCCGGGCGTCGCCGGGCTGTGCTCGTAGACGGCGAGGCGGCGCACCGCGTCGTCGAGCCGGTCTTCGAAGGCGCGCCGCTCTTCTTCCTTGCTGACGAGGTCCTGGCGCAGTTGTGCCTGGCGCAGGATGCCGCCGATCGGCGTCGCCAGGGCGCGAAACAGGCGGACTTCGGCTGGGGTGAAGCGGCGGCGCCGCGACGTTTGCACGGTGAGCACGCCGAGGAGTTGGCCGTGCTCGACCGCGGGCACGCCGAGGAACGAGTGGAATTTCTCTTCGCCGGAGTCGGGGAAGTATTTGAAGCGGGGGTGCGCGCGTGCATCGACGGCCATGACCGGCTGGCGTTTCTGGACGACGATGCCGGTGAGGCCCTCGCCCACGCCCATCTGCACCTTGCCGATCGACGCAGGGTCGAGGCCGGCGGTGGCCCACAGGGTGAGAATCTCGCTTTCGTCGTTGTAGAGGTAGACTGAGCAGACCTCCATCGACATCGAGGAAGCGATCGCCTCGACGATGCGTTGGACTTCGGAGCGGACGCCGCGGGCGTCGCTGATGATCTGGCCGATCTCTTCGAGTAGGTGCAGCCCGGGCCGCGGCGTTTTCCCGCCCTTGGCGCCTTTGGCGCGCGGCTGCGGCGCATTTTTCTCTGCGGTGTCGGCCATTTGGGGCAGGTCTCGGTCGTTGTCCTCGCTACGGCTGGCGGAGCTTGAACGCACGCGTGGGGAGCGAGCGCCTAGCGTGTATACCGCAGCGAACCCGCGGCGACAACGCTCGAATTCGCTCAGAGCCGCCAGTAGCGCCGTTGCCGTTTGGCAATCTCGTCGATGACGGGAGCGGCGACCGAAGGCGGTGCGGACCCGGCGCCAGCACCGGAGAATTCGGCGAGTACGGCGGCGCTGGAGTCGCGGATGGCGGTCAGATCGTAGCCGCCCTCGAGGATGGCGGCGCAGCGCCCGCCGCTGTGCTCGGCGGCGACGTCGAGCAGCGAGCGGGCCATCGCCGCGAAGCCAGCGGCGCTGACGCGCAGATCGCCGAGGGGGTCGCGCACGTGCGCGTCGAAACCGGCGGAGATGAGCACGAACTCGGGGGCGAAGCGGTGGGCGATCGGCATGATGACGCGCTCGAAGGCGTCGAGGAAGACGGCGTCGCCGGACCCCGCCGGCAGCGGCAAGTTGACGGTGAAGCCCTCGCCGTCGCCGCGGCCGCTTTCGTCGAGAGCGCCGGTGCCGGGGTAGAAGGGGTATTGGTGGGTCGAGACGAAGAGCACCTCGGGGTCGCGCTCGAACATGTGCTGGGTGCCGTTGCCGTGGTGTAGGTCCCAATCGACGATGAGCACCCGGCCGACGCCGTGCCGGCGGCGCAGGTAGGCGGCGCCGATGGCGACGTTGGTGAACAGGCAGAAGCCCATGGCCCGGTCGCGCTCGGCATTGGGGCCGGGCGGGCGCACGAAGGCGAAGCCATTGTCGATGCGGTCGGCGACGATTTCGTCGAGCAGCGCGAGAAACCCGCCGGCGGCGAGCCGGGCGGTGGCGTACGACTGCGGGCAGGTGGGGGTATCGGGGTCGAAGGCGAAGTGCTCGCGGGTTTGGGTGCGCTCGACGTCGGCGACGTAGGCGCCGTCGTGGACGAGCGCGATCTCGTCGCCGGAGGCGAGCCGCGCTGCGACCGGCACGCAGTCCAGCGAAGCGTCAGCGAGCCACTCGAGCAGAGTCGCAATCCGCTGCGGCCGCTCCGGGTGCCCGTGGCCGGTATCATGCAGGAGAAACCGTGGATCGATGACGACACCCGTGGACCGCATGACGAAGAAGTCTAGCGTGGATAGCGGTGATGTCCCATAGGTCGCCTATGTCCCGTGCAGTCCGTTGAAAAAGTCGCTGGCCTTCGAGACGGCGCTACGCGCCTCCTCAGGCCGAACGGGAAACCGATTCCGTTCGCGCTGAGGAGCCCCGGAGGGGCGTCTCGAAGCGCCAGGCAGTTTTTCAACAGGCGGCTACGTCGCATGGGACATATGCGACCCATGCGGACTAATGGGTTCAATTGACTCGTTGATGCCTTTGCCCTAGCGTCGATTACCTACCCATGTTTGGCATCGGCGTTCCTGAGCTTTTGGTGATCTTGGTCGTGGCGCTCATCGTCCTCGGGCCGCAGCGGCTGCCCGAAGTGGCGCGCGCTCTCGGCAAGGGGCTCGGCGAGTTGCGGCGCGCGGCCGGCGGGCTCACCGACGAGCTGCGCGACGCGCGCTCGGCGATCGAGCAGGAGTCGCGCGATCTGCGCAAGCTGACCACGCCGACCGAGTCGCAGCCGCGCCGGCCGGCGCCGGCACGCAAGCCCGATCCGACGGCCGACGGCGACACCGAGCCACCCACCGACGGTTGAGCCCTCGCGCCCAGGCACATGACCGACGTGACGATGCCGCTCACCGAGCACCTGCGGGAGCTGCGCGAGCGGCTCATCCGCGCGCTGCTCGCCGTCGCCGTCGGCTTTGCCGCCTGCTACAACTTCGCCGAGGCGCTCTTCGACTTCCTCACCTTGCCGCTGGTCGGCCTGGAGAGTGCGGGCACGACGATCCGACTGATCGGAACCGGGGTGCCCGAGGCGTTCTTCACCAAGCTCAAGGTCGCGGCGATCGGCGGCGTCTTCCTCGCCAGTCCGATGATCCTCTACCAGCTCTGGGCGTTCGTCGTCCCCGGGCTCTACGACTCGGAGAAGCGCTACGCGCGTCCGTTCGTCTTCTTCGGCACCCTCTTTTTCTTCGCCGGCGCGGGCTTCTGCTACGCGGTCGTTCTGCCGCTGGGCTACCAGTTCTTCCTCGAGCAATACGTCTCGATCGGGGTCGCCCCGGAGATCCGCATCAGCGAGTACCTCACCTTCACCTCGCGCCTGTTGTTGGCGTTCGGCGCGACTTTCGAGATGCCTGTGGTGGCCTTCTTCCTGGCGCGGATCGGCTTGATCACCCACCGCACGCTGCTCGACGCAGGGCGCTACGCGATCGTCATCATCTTCATCGTCGCGGCGATCCTGACCCCGCCCGACGTGGTCTCGCAGGTATTGATGGCCGGACCGCTGCTGGTGCTCTACGTGATCAGCATCGGCGTCGCCTACCTGGCGGGCCGGCGCCCCGCGAGCGGCGCCGACGAGCCCTCGGCCTGATCGGCGGCGACATCGACCAGCAGCCAGTCCTCGACCGCCTCCGGCGGTGCCGCGACGCGGCGCACGCCGCACGCGGCGATGAGCTCGGCGATGATCGCGTCTGCCGTGGCGAGCATGTCGGGGACGACGAACACGACGACGACGGCGGTGCGCCGGTCGAGGGTGCGGATGATGGCGACGCCTTCGTAGGATTCGATCAGGTACTTCACAAAGGCAATGTCCCGCGGCGCGACTTCCAGGTATATTGGCGCAATGGATGTGGTCGGCGGTCGCATACGTCAGGTTCGATGCCATGCTCGGCAGGGATGGTCAAATCGCACGCCGCGAATGGGTCGGTTCGGCTGCGACGTTGCCTGCTGAGACTTGACGGCCACGCGGGGATTGTTGCAAAAAGATTACATCAGCGATGCTTTAGAAACTCGCCGCAAGGGTGAATTTGATCGCAGGTCCAGAGAATGCAACTTCGCCGGGACAGCACGGGTTGCCGGTGCAAAGACGGAAGAGGAGAGCAGCGATGAGGATTACAATCAGGTCAGGCTTGGCGGGTTTCGCCGCCGCCGTCATCGTCACGATGTCGGCCGGCGCGGCGAGCGCCCAATGCGTCGGCGACTGCAACGAGGGCGGTGACGTGACGGTCGACGAGATCGTGACGATGGTGAACCTGGCGCTCAGCGGCGGCGTCGGAGAATGTCTCGCCGGTGACAGCAACAGCGACGGCAGCATCACGGTCGACGAGATCATCACCGCGGTGAACAATGCGCTCACCGGTTGCATTCCCGTAGTCGACGGGGCTTGCGGCAACAACGTCGTCGACGCCGGCGAAGAATGCGACGACGGCGGCATCTGCATCGGCGCCGCAACCGCCGGGACGGCATGCACGTCCGACGAAGATTGCGGCGGCGACACGGTCGACGGCGTCTGCGTCGGCGGCATCGACGTCTTCGAAGGCTGCGATTCGGACGACGACTGCGGCGGCGGCGGCGAATGCATCCGCTGCAAGACGTTCGGTGGCGACGGCTGCGCGGCGAACTGCACCAACGAGTCGACGATCGACATGCCCCTCGCGCCCGGCCGTCTGCCGACGCAAGCCAACTTCCCCGGCGGCGTCTGCGTCGGCGGTAGCAACGCCGGCACCGCCTGCACCGCCGACGCGCAGTGCATCGGCGCCCTCAGCGGCTTCTGCCTCGCCGGCAGCACCGCGGCAGTCTTCGGACCCTTCATCTCGCTGCCTCTCGACCTCACCGGCTCGGCCGTGCTGACTGTCGGAAAGGCCGGCGACGATGGCGAGATCCCGCTGACCATCCGCGCCGAAGACGTCAGCCTGCCGCGCATCCCGGTGTCTTCGATCGCTTGTGCCTGCGTGCGTGGCGCGCCGGCATCGACCTGCGGTGGCGTGACCTTCTACAAGGACGGCGTCCAGGCAACCAACTGCACCGCGGGCTTCAATAACGCCCTGACCTGCCCGGCAGAGCTGCCGTGTACGGCGGTCCACGGTCCGGGCAACACTGCCTCGGGTAACATCGGCTGCCAGGGCATCACGCCGAACAACGTCAGCTTCGAACTCGACTGCAACGGCACGCCGGGCCAGGAGCCGCTCGACCCGATCATCACGCTCAGGGACGAGGGTCCTGCGGGTTCGGCGTTCATGATTCTCAGCACCGCGATCGGCACCGTCGTCGGCGCCTGTACGGGCACCTCGGGCGACTACGGGCCTGACGGCCAGTTCTGCACCGGGGACGATCCGCTCAGCACGCGCGGCGCGCCCAACACGGTGCCGTTCGTAACCGGCAGCGCCACTGGCCTCGCGCTCAACGTGGCGGACTTCCCCGGCGACAACGTCGGGCCGCACACCACGTTCGGCACGCCGTTCACCTGCACGCCGGCCGGCACGATCGAGACGGCGTCCGGCGCCAACCTGGCGGGCGTGTTCTCTTCGTGCGACCAGCCGACGATCAACGACATCGTCGTGCCGATCAACTTCATCGGGCAGTAGTCCGGTGGCCGGGGAGCGGCGTCGACAGACGTCGCTCCCCGCAGCGATGAAACGAGAAGGGGCGGTGGGATTGGATCCCACCGCCCCTTTTTCATTGGCGGTGGCGGCCGCCGGCTATACCGGTTCGACGGTAGCGGCGACGATCGTGCCGTCGTCGCCGAGTTCGAACACGGCGCGGGCGACGGCGCTCTGCGCGCCCTCGGGCCACATTTGTTCGAAGAGGAGGGCGACGATCCGGCGCCGGCTGCCGGCGCTCTCGACGCCGGCGATCGCGTAGGCGAGCGGCGCGCAGGGGGCGCTCAGCTCGGTAGCCTCGAGTACGCGGCGGGCGGCCGCGACCGTCGCGCGCTCGGCCGCATCGCCGGCACCGGCGACCAACGCGCCGGCGTCGCGCAACTCGCCGAGGGAGAACCCATTCGCTGGAACCGCCACGAGCCACTCACGCTGGGGGAAATCGGGCGGATCGGCCAAATCCGCGAAATCGGGCAGATCGGCCGGCGCTACGATGTCGGACGGATCGGGCGGATCGGGCGGATCCGTCGGATCTTTCACCTCGGACGGGTCGGACGCGCCCGAGCGCCGGGAACCAAGCAGGTCGAGCAGCGCCGGGGCGAGGGCGAACAGGGCCACCGACGAGCCGACGACGAGCAATTCGGGATAGGTCACGTTCATGCAATCGGGCTCCGTTGTTGGCCCAAGAAGAGCTAAATCGACCGGAAGTGTCCAGCGATGGCATTTCGCCATTGCCAAAATCGCTCTGGATTTGGTAGTCGAACGTAATCGTTCATTGAGAGAACTCTTCAGGGGAGGCGTATGAAGGCTCATCGTTTTGCAAAAGTTTCCACCACTTGTTCGGGTGTCGCGCTCGCCGCGGCGCTCGCCATCGCGGTCCTGGCACAGCCGGCGGCCGCACAGACTTGCCCGGGCGACTGCGACCTGGGCGGCGACGTCACCGTCGACGAGATCGTCACGCTGGTGAACCTCGCGCTCAACGGCGGTGTCGCCGGCTGCGACGCGGGCGATTCGAACAGCGACGGCAACATCACCGTCGACGAGATCATCACCGCCGTGAACAACGCGCTGACCGGTTGCCCGGATACCGAAGCGACTTGCGGCAATGAGGTCATCGAGGCGGACGAGGACTGCGACAACGGCGGCTTCTGCATCGGCGGGGCCAGCGCCGGCACCGCATGCACGGCCGAAACCGACTGCGCAGGCAACGGCATCTGCGTCGGCGGCACCACCGGCGGCGCAGCGTGCGCCGACTCGACCACGTGCGGCGGCGGCGAGTGTTCGCGTTGCCGTCCCTTCGGCGGCGACGGCTGCGCGGCCAACTGCACCAACGAGTCGTCGATCGCCTACAACCTGGTCCCCGGCGTGAGCCCCGACGGCTCGTCCCTCGACTCAGGCACCAGCGGCGTCGTCGTCAACAGCATCCTCGAACTCGCGCTGCCGCTCGAGGGCTCGATCATCGCCATCGTCGGCGAGGAGCGTAACGGGCAGATCCCGATCACGATCCCGAGCAACGGCATCGACACCCCGGCCATCGGCGTGCTCGGCCTCGCCTGCGCTTGCGTGTCCGGCACGGCTGCCAAGACCTGTGGCGGCGTGGTCTTCGAAGCCGACGGTGCAACCCTCGCAGAGGACTGCACCGCCAACGAAAACGCCTGCGCCGGCCAGGCGCCGTGCGCGTTCGTCCACGGGCCGGGCAACACCGCCTCCGGCTCGATCGGTTGCGCCAGCCTGGGGGGCACCGAACTCGACGCCATCCTCGAGAACGGCGACCTGTCGATCACCCGCACCGACAGTGAGGTTGCGGTACCGGGCTCGTCGACGCTGCTGACGAGCATCGGCATCGGCCTGCTGCTGGGCCCCTGCACCGGGTCGGGCGGCGAATACGGCGCAGACGGCCAGTTCTGCACCGACGACGACCCGCCGAACGAGAACGCGGCGGTCGGCACCGGTATCGTGACCACGGGCGAAGCCTGCGGCACGGCACTCGGCGACTTCCCGCTCGGACCGTTCTGCCGATCGGGCGCACCGACGAGTTGCGGCGACGTCAGCCAGGGAACGCTGAGCGGCACCTGCCTGGTCACCGCCCTGCCCTTCGCCGACGTTCCCCAGCTCGGGGACATCGTCGGCGCCATCGAACTCTGCTCGCAGTAGAGGGAGAGGGCCCAGACGAAAAAACCCCCGTGGCCGCTGGCCACGGGGGTTTTTTTTCGGATCGCTCGGATCGCTCCGACTCGTCCGATCTACCGCACTCGCGGGCGGGCGATCGTGCCGGTGATGCGCACTGGGGCGTCGATGGCGACGCCGGCTGGGCGTGGGATGAGCTGCAGCAGGCCGCGGATCGGGTCGGGCGCTTCCGGGCCGGGCATGATCGTCGCCCTCAGGTTGAGCACACTGTCGGCGACCGGGTCGCGCAACGAGATCTGGCCGTCGGCCGACATGATGATCTCCTTGCCCTTGGCATTGAACTCGGCGATGTCGACCCGCCCGTTCTGCAGGGCGAAGTCGAGCTTCGCGTCGTCGAGGTGGATGTCGGGCACGCCGAAGCCGGAGATCTTCGCTTCCTGTAGCGCCGCCTGCGACAGGCGCACCGAGCCGGTCGCCTGACCGGCGGCTACCGCAGCGAGCGTGCTCGCGAACGAAAAATCCGCATCGACGCGACCGCCGAGACGGCCTTCTTCGAGCATCGACGCCAGCGGCCCGTAGCGGCCGATGCTGATGGCGTCGAGGCTGACCGTGCCAACCAGGCGGCCTGCGCTGAGGTCGGCGTCTACGGCCGCCGTGCCGCCGTAGAGATCGGCCTGCAGCTCGATGGCGTAGGGGTTGCCGCGCACGAGTTGGCCGAAGGCGGGGCGCAACCAGACGCTGGCCGCCTCGAGCGCGGGCACCGGCGTCGCCGCATCGGCCAGGCGCAATTCGAAGCCGTCGAGCGCGATTCCACGGTGCCACGCGAAGCGCGCCACTTGGAAGTCGATCACAACCGGACTGCCCTGGAGGCCGCTGAGCGCGCGCCGCACGAGGACGTCGTAGGGAAAGGTCACGACGAGGAACACGACGAACAGCACGAACGTGAAGCCGGCGTAGAGGGCCATCGTCGCCGAGGGGCCCGACGGCGCGAAGCGGGGGAACGAGAGGCGCGGCAAGGGCATCAGGACTCCCGCTGCTCGTCGGTCGCCTTGAGGAGCGAGACCGTCGCGGTGATGTCGAACGTATAGATGTCATCGGCGCGCTTCTTGATCTGCAGCCGGCTGAAGCGCAGCGGGTTGGTGCCCTTCTCGATGCGGTAGACGAGATCCGTCAGGGCCGGCAGGCCGATCTGGGTGATTTTGATCTCGACGCGCTCCTCGACGAAGTTCGTGCCGACCTCGCGGGTGCTCGGGTTCATCGACGAAATGCGCTCGGCGCTGACCGCCTGTTTCACCGTGCTTTGGACGTAGGAGAAGAGGTTGAAGTTGGCATCGCCGCGGGTGAGCGCGGCCTCGTTGGCCACGATCCGCCGCTTGGTCTCGTAGTACGCCGTGCGCAGGGTCTGGATCTCGGCGAGGCTGTTCTCGGCGCGGGTGATGTCCGTGGCGAGCGACTCGCGCGCTTGCTGCAGCGGATCCCAAACGAACGAGTACAACACGAGCAGCACCGCGACCGCGCCGCCGACGCCGACGAGCATGCGCTCGCGCGGCGCGAGCCGGTCGAGATAGGCGGAGAGGGAAGAGAGAGGGTTCATAGGCCCCCCACCCGGCCGAGCGCCAGCAGCAGCATGAAGCCGACGCCGCCGTCGCGATTGGACTTCACGTTTCGCACCTCCACCGCGCCGAAGTACTTGCGCTCCTCGATGCGCTGCTTGATCGCATCGACCGTCTCGAACGAATCGCTGGTTGCGCGGATGCGGATCTCGCCGGTGTCCATGGTGAATTCGTCGACATCGACGCGCAGGTCCGCCGGTACGGCCACCGCCAACTCGCGCAGCGCGTCGACGGCGGTGGCGCCGTCTACCGGCACGACGTCGCCGAGCATCGCGAGCTTCTTCTGGTCGCTGTCGATGATCGCGCGCAACTGGGCGACCGGATCGGCGCCAGGGCGGGTCTCGGGAAGCGTCGCCACCAAGACCTTGCCGGTCTCCGCGCGCACCGCCGCGACGCGCGCCGAGAGACGCTGCTGCTCGGCGTAGGTACTGCCGAAGATCATCGCCAACACGACCGCCGCCAGGGCGGCCGTGCGCCACAACGCGGCGCGGAACTCCTCCTGGGTGCGGTGATAGGAGAACTCGCCGCGGCGGAAGTTGAGCCCGAGCGAGTCGGCCGGATGCACTTCGCGCATCGCCAGACCGAGCGGCGTCGCGAAGGCTCCGACCTGCTGGTGCCAAGGCTGCGGAACGCGCCGCGTCGGGCCATCCTCGAAGGGCCGGATCTCGACCCCGAGCGAAGCGGTGAGCGCGGCGCCAAGCGCCGCGAACAGCGGCCCGTCGCCCCACAGCAAGCAAGGCATCCGCGCCGCAATCGCCCCGTCGTTGAGCGCCATCAAGGTCCACCGCACCTCCGCCGCAACCCGCCGCACCTCCGCTGCCATGGAGTCCACGTCGTCCGCGTGGTCCATGTGGTCCGTGTGGTCCGTGGACTCCATGGCCGACGTGGACTCCATGGACTCCTGCGACGGCACGGACTCCACGATGACCGTTCGGAGGCCGGTGAGGACTTTTTCGCGGAAGAGGGCGACGGTGACGCGGCGCTCGTTGCCGGCGATGAAGATGAAATTCGCCGGGCGCTCCTTCTCGCTCAGTTCGAGCGCGTTGACGCTGGCGAGCGGCGCGACGTCGACGACCTTCGGATCGAGACCGGCCTCCTCGAGGATGTGCAGGTGGAGCTGCAACTCCTCGCGCGGGACCAGGGCGGCGAGCACCGAACTCCCGGCTTTGTCGCGGGCGACGACGTGGTAGTCGATGACCACCTCGTCCAGACCGAAGGGCACCTGCGCTTCGAGTTCGAACGGCACCGTCTGCTCGAGCCGCTTGCGGTCGCGAAACGGCAGCCAGATGCGGCGCCAGGTGACGACGTCGCCCGGCAGCGCGGAGAGCACAGTCGCCTGGGTCGGCAGCGAATGCTTGACGAGAAAGCGTTGGAGCTGTTCGGCGATGCTAGACCCATCGGCAACGATGGGCTCGCGGTACAGCCCGAGGACGCGGGAGTCGCGAAACGAGGCCTCAACGACAGCAGCCTTGATTTCGCTGGCGTCGACCTCGAGCGCAAGAACGGGTTGCGGCATCGTGCGGTTCGGTCCTTTCCGGGTGACAGATCAGAAGGCGCTTCTGTCCCTCGCGAAGCCCGACGAGCCTTGCTGCTCGTCGCGGCTCTCATCGAAGAGCAGCGCGCCCCCTTCCTTTTGCCAATCGAGGCGGGTGAAAGTCCAGGCGATCGCCGCATCCTGGCCGACATTGCTCACGCGCGATTGTCGGCGGCGCACCAGCAGCGACGCCGAGCGGCCGATGCCGCCGCGGCCGGTGAAGGGATTCGGGTTGACGACACCGCTGGCGACGATGCGGAAGATGTCGCTACGCGCCTGCAGCATGCGGCGCGGGTCGGGGATTCCTTCGCCGACCGAGACCGGCGGCACCATCGAGGTGACCTCGGTGGTCTGCATCGGCGTATCGAGGCGGCGGTTGATGATGTCTTCGACCAGTCCCTCGTCGCCGACGATCGCGGTCAGCACCTCGCGCGGTGCGGTGTTGGCGTTGACGCGGGTAACGCCGACGGCGGCGGTCACCCATCGCCGCACGCTGCGCAACTCCGCCGCGGACAGACCGAGGACCGCGTTTGCGTCGTCGAGGGTGGCGAAGTCCAACGTCGAGAAAACCGCCGCCCCCGCGGGCCGCTCATCGAGCTCTTCGCCCGCGGCCTGCTCGTCCTCGTCGACATCGCCGTCGAGTTCCGCGTCGACATCGCCGTCTGCGTCGGTCGCGCCGCTGTTGAGCGCGGCATCGATCTGGGTGTCCCAGTGTTCGTAGAGGCGCAGGGCGGCATCGGGGTCGAGGCCTTCGTTCTGGAGCACGCGCTCGAAGACCATGCGCCACATGTCGTAGAGCAGGAAGCGGGTCGGGTCTTCGAGCTTCGAGGTGTACTCGTTGATGTTGCGCGGCTTGGTGAGGTTGATGTTGATCTTGCCGCTTTCGTCGAAGATCTCGATGCGCAGCAACATGTTGTCGGGCAGGCCGAAGGTACTGCCGTCGATGCGGCACGACTCCTCGGCGGGCTCGGGGCACCATTCCTCGCTGAAGGCGTCGACCTGGACGTCCTGGTCGAAGCCGAGGATCGCCTCGCCGAGGTTGATGCCGGAGCGCGCCAGCAGGTTGGCCTGGAGGCCGTTCAGGGAGTTGCGCGCCATGTGGGTGTAGACCTGCGCCGAGAAGGCGAACTCCATGGTCGTGATCGACAGCAGGGCGACCACGAGGAGGACAACGACCAGGGCGACGCCGCTTTGGTTGCGCGTGGTCATCGGGTCGGCGTCGGGTAGCGCGCGAGCGGCAGATCGACGATCGTGCTGAAGTCGTGGATGCCGCCGCGGTCGTCGGCGAGGAATAGGGTGATGCTGACGGCCGCAGGCAGGTTGCGCAGGCGGTTGTCCGGCCCGGGCTTGCTGGTGTCCCACTCGGTGACCATCTCGCCGTTCTCGGGGTCGATGAAGCCGAAGCGCATGCCGGCGACGCGGTCCATGAGGTGGACGGCGCTGATGACCGTCTCGTCGGCTGCGCCCATGCCGTCGTCGGCGCCGAAGTTGGCGCTCCTGCTGTCGTCCTCGAACTCGCCGGCGCCATCTTCGGAAACGCCGCCGGCGCCGGCGGTAGCGATCAATTCTTCCTGGCGGCGCAGGGCGAACAGCCCGCGCTCTTGGGTTTCGTCGAGCGAATAGGTAACGAGGGCGAGGCCGCCGAGGCGCCGGTCGGCGCCGGCTGTGCGGTTGATGACGGTGTAGAAGCCGATCCTGTCGGTGGGCGGGGTGCCGCCGCTGTGCTCGCCGACGAAGTAGACCACCTGCGTCGGCGGCAGCGAGCTTTCGATTTCGTCGGCCATGCGCATCACCTGCTCGCGGCCGGAGGCGAACAGCTCGGCACGCGTCTCGGCGCGCCGGGTGGCCATGAGCGTACGCGTCAGCACGCTGTAGACGGTGCTCATGACGAGCCCGAGGATCGCGGTGGCGACGAGCACCTCGAGCAGCGTGAAGCCGCGCTGGGAGCGGATCACAGCACTTCTCCGCGGACGAAGTAGAGGACCCGGCAGGCGTTCGGGTAGCGCTCGTCCCAGATGACGCGGACGACGACGCGGCGAATCATATCGAGGTCGGTGGACTCGACCTCGGTCTCGTAGCGGAAGCCGGGGTAGCCTTCGAAGTTGCCGCCTGAACTCGAGACCGATTCGATGCCTTCGACCTGGGCCTTGTACTGGATCTCGCTGATGATGTGGCGGGAGAGCAGCGTGGCGCGGGTGAGGTTCTGGTCGCGGATGGTCATGCCGATGTTGCGCGCGTGCAGGCCGAGCAGGCCGACGAAGGCGAAGCCGATGATGCCCATGGCGATCATGACCTCGAGCAGGGTGAAGCCGGCGCGGGCTTGCCGGCGCGGGGGTCGCGGGGTGAGCGGCATCGCGCGGGTCCTAGTAGTCGATCTCGCGGCTGCCCTCGAGGGCGACGAGCCGCATCTTCATCGGGTCGACGTAGAGCGTATAGCCCTGCCCGTGGTTGGCGAGGCGGATCACGGTGATGTCGATCGAGCCGTCCGGGTAGAACATGGTGTAGACCTGCCCCTGCGCCGCCGTGGCGCCGAGGGTGGGATAGGCGACGTCGACGAATTGCACGGGCGACTTCAGGACGGTGCCCCGGGCGAGGGTGCCGAGGGTGCCGAGGCCGTCTTCGAGGCCTTCGCTGCCGTCGTCGGCGGTGATCCAGTAGCGGCCTTGATCGAGGTCGAAGTTGAGGCGGAAAGGCGTGCCGTGGAGCACAGCTTCGCTACGCAGCAGGCGGAAGGTCATCACCAGGCGGCGCGCCTGGGCTTTGAGTTCGGCTTGGCCGGGATCGCGCAGGCGCGGGATGACGATGCCGAGGACGATGCCGAGGACCGCGATGACGATGGTGATCTCGAGGAGCGTGAAGCCCTGCTGGCGTCGGCGGCGGCCGGCGGCGACCGGTGTGGCCGATGGGTGGGGACTTCGCGCCACGGGAATACGCCGCCTGCGGCCGCGCTCAGAGATCTGCGCTGCTGATGTCGGCGTTCTTCCCCTCCCCGCCCTCGCCGCCGTCGGCGCCGAAGCTCTTGACGACGAAAGACTGACCGTCGCCGGCATAGGCGTAGGGGACGCCCCAGGGATCGACCGGCTCGCGGTCGAGGTAGCCCTCGGCGTTCCATGCACCGCCGCCACTCGGCTCGACGAGTTCGCGGATTTCGCGTGGGTAGTAGCCATTGTCGAGTTTGAACAGCTGCAGTGCCTGCTCGATCGCCTTGATGTCTGCGGCGGCCTTGGTACGTCGCGCGTCATCGGTGCGGCCGATGATCTTGGGCGCGACGAGGGTTGCGAGAAGGCCGAGGATGAAGACCACGACCATGATCTCGATGAGGGTGAAGCCTGCGCTACCGGATAGACGTCGCATCGAATCGACTCCTTGAAAAGAACGCTGATGGTTGAACGCTAACACCGCCCCTGGAAGCCCGCAACTCAGCTCACCAGCTGGTTCATCTCGAAGATCGGCAGCAAGATGGCGAGGACGATGAACAGGACGATGCCGCCCATGACCAGGATCATCACCGGTTCCATGATGCTGGTCAGCGAGGCGACGGACATTTCCACTTCGTTGTCGTAGGCGTCGGCGGCCTTGGCGAGCATCTTCTCGAGTTCGCCGCTGCGTTCGCCGACGGCGATCATGTGCACCAGCATCGACGGGAACAGACCGCTCTTCTGCAGCGGCGGCGCGATGCTGTGGCCCTCGCGGATGCTGTCGCGCGCCTCGCCGATGGCCTTCATGAGAATGGAGTTGTTGACGACGTTCTTGACGATGTCGAGTGCCGCCAGCAGCGTGATGCCGCTGGTCAGCAGCGTCGACAGGGTGCGCGAGAAGCGCGCCAGCGCGACCTTCTTCTGCAGCGTTCCGGCGTAGGGCACCGACAGCATGAAGCGGTCGTAACGCTCGCGCCCGGCTGGGGTCTGGATGCTCGAGCGCAGCACCAGCCCGGCGATCGCGATCAGCAGCAGGATGACCCACCAGTACTGCTGCATGAAGCCGCTGGCAGCGAGCAGCACCTGGGTGACCATCGGCAGGTCCTGCCCGGTCTCGGCGAAGATGCGGGTGATCTGGGGCACGGCGAAGGTCAGCAGCGCGAAGAGGATGCCGAAACTGACGACGGCCATGAGCACCGGGTAGGTGAGCGCCGAGCGCACCTTGTCGCGCAGTTTGGCGTAGGATTCCGTGTAGTCGGCGAGGCGCAGGAGCACGACGTCGAGCGCGCCGCTGGCCTCGCCGGCGCGCACCATGCTGACGAAGAGGTCGCTGAAGACGCGCGGGTGCGCCTTGAACGCGTCGGCGAGCGTGCCGCCCTCGGTGACCTGTTCACGCACCTGCGAGAACACGCGTTTGACGCGGGCGGTGTCGAGCTGTTCGATCAGGGCGGACAGGCAGTCGACGAGCGGCAGCCCGGCGCCGACCAGGGTCGAGAGCTGGCGGGTGATCATCGCCAGCTCTTGCGGGGTGACACGTTCGAAGTACTGGCCGAAGTTGGCGTTGAGGTTGGCGAGGCGCGCCATGCCGGTGGCGGCGGTGCCGTCGTCGCGCTCGTGCTCGGTGAGTTCGGTCGGGAAGATGCCGGTCTTGCGCAGCTTGAGGCGCGCGGTCTTGGCGGTGTCGGCATCGACGATGCCACTGACCGCCTTGCCAAGATCGTTCAACCCTTTGTATGCGTAGACTGCCATGTAGTTGAGGCTCGGACGCAGCGGTCAGGACGAAATTCGAGGGCGTGCCCTCAAATCAGGTCTTCCCGGGTGACGCGGAGGATTTCCTCGATGGAGGTAATCCCCTGAAGGACCTTTTCGGCGCCGTCGCCGCGCAGGGTGTTCATGCCCTGGGCGGTGGCGGCGCGGCGGATTGCCGAAGCGTCGGCGCTCTTCATGACCAGGTTGCGGATCTCGTCGTCGACGACCAGCAGCTCGTGAATGCCGGAGCGCCCCTTGTAGCCGGTGCGCTTGCAGTCGTCGCAGCCCGGGCCGGCCTTGTAGATCGTGTGGCCCATGATCTCGTGCGCCGGCAGCCCCAGCTCCTCGATCTCTTCGCGCGTCGGCTGATACGGCTCGCGGCAGCTCGGGCAGACGCGGCGCACCAGGCGCTGGGCCATGACAGCGATCACCGACGACGATACCAGGAACGGCTCGACGCCCATGTCGAGGAGGCGGGTCATCGCGCCGAACGAGTCGTTGGTGTGCAACGTCGAGAACACCAGGTGACCGGTGAGCGCCGCCTGGATGGCGATCTCGGCGGTCACCGAGTCGCGGATCTCACCGACCATGATGACGTCGGGGTCCTGGCGCAGGATCGAGCGCAGGCCGTTGGCGAAGGTGAGTTCGATCTTCGGGTTGACCTGAATCTGGCCGATACCGTTGAGCTGGTACTCGACCGGGTCTTCAATGGTGATGATGTTCTTGTCGACCGTATTGATCTTCGACAGGCAGGCGTAGAGCGTCGTCGTCTTGCCGCTGCCGGTCGGCCCGGTCACCAAGATGATGCCGTGGCTCTGCTTGATGAGCTTGTTGACGAGCTCGTGTTTAGCGCCGACGAGGCCGAGTTGCTCGAGGTGGAGTACGGTCGTGTTCTTGTCGAGCAGGCGCATGACGACGCGTTCGCCGTACGAGGTCGGCACGGTCGAGACGCGGATATCGACGTCCTTGCCGGCGAGACGGATGCGGATACGGCCGTCCTGCGGAAGGCGTTTCTCGGCGATGTTGAGGCCGGCCATGATCTTGACGCGCGAGATGATGATGGGCTGAAAGCGCTTCGGCGGCGAGATGACGTCGTAGAGGATGCCGTCGATGCGGAAGCGCACGGTGAGTTCGCGTTCGAACGGCTCGATGTGGATGTCACTGGCGCGGTCCTTGGCGGCCTGGAACAGCAGCGAGTTGACGAGGCGGATGATCGGCGCCTCGTCGTCGGCCTCGAGCAGGTCGCGCGGCTCGTCGAGATCGACGGCGATGAGATCGAGCCGCTCCTGGTCGAGGTCGTCCATCATTTCGGAGGCAGAGCCCGACATCAGGTCGTAGACCCGGTTGATGGCGTCGATGATCACCGGCGCCGGAGCGACGAGCGCGCGCACCGGCTGGTGCAGCAGCAGGCGCAGGTCGTCCATCGCGCCGACATTGCCGGGATCCGCGGTGGCGACGACGACGTGACCGTTGTTGCGGGCGATCGGCAGCAGTTGGCAGCGCTTGGCGTAGTTGATCGGCAGGTGCTTGATGAGTTCGGAGATGACGTCGTCCTGCGGCAGGGTCTCGGCGAAGGGAAGGCCGTAGTGGTGGGCGAGCGCCTGGGCCCAGGTGCGCGCGTCGACGGCGCCCATCTCCAGCAGCACTTCGCCGAGCGACTTGCCGTCGCGCTGGCGCTCGCGGGCCTTCTCCAGGATTTCCTGGGTGATCTGCCCGCTTTCGAGCAGCTGGCCCTCGATCGATGTCGCCCCGTTCGTCATGTACCCTTAGTTCGCCAACGCCCAATTCTCTCGCGCACCCGCCACCGATTCGGCCGGGTCGCGCCAATGCAGGAACGTCGGCGGGGTGACGCTGACCCGCATGCCCTCGGGGTACGCGGCGAGCGCCTCGACGGCGGTCGCGTAGATCTCGAGGCAATGGAACCCTGCGCCGAAGCTAGCGCCGGAGTAGGTGTACGTCGAGCCCCGCTGGAAGAATCCGGCGAGCGGCGCGCCCGAGCGTAGCGACAGCGCGACGAGCCCGTTGCTGCCATCGATTGCCACCGGCGGCTCACCGCTGCGCCACAGGGTTGCGAACAACACGTAGCTGCCGGGCTGCTGGGGGACACCGGTATTTGCGGGCCGCGCGCTCGCATCCGGCCGCGCGCTCGCATCCGGGCGCGCGCTCGCATCCGGCCGCGCGCTCGCATCCGGCCGCGCGCTCGCATCCGGCCGCGCGCTCGCATCCGGCCGCGCGCTCGCATCCGGGCGCTCGCTCGCATCCGCGTCGCTTTCGCCACGTTCGGGCCGGCGCGCACCGCGATGATCGACGAACCGCTCCTCCTCGTCCATCGGCGCCTCCCACGAAGCGCGGCCGAGAGGCTCCCAATCCGGTGCGGGTTTACCGCGGTCTTCGAAGCTCTTGTGGATCAGGCGCTCGCGTTCGGCGATCGACAGCCGGGCCTGCTGCGGCTCGTCCCAGATGATGTGCGGCGTCAGGAAGATCAGCAGGTTGACCTTGTCGTTGGTGACGCTGTCGAATTCGAAAAGGTTGCCGATGACCGGGATGTCGCTGAGGAACGGCACCCGGTTCTGGTCTTTGAGTTCGCGATTGGCCATCAGCCCGCCGATCACCGCGGTATGCCCGTTCTTGACGACGATGGTCGTGGTCGCCGAGCGCACGGTGGTGGTCGGGCCGAGTTGCGGGTCGGTCGACACGACCGCCGACACCTCCTGGAAGACGTCGAGGCGAACCGTGCCGCCGTCGGAGATCTGCGGCGTGAGGCGCAGGGTGACACCGACGTCCTGGCGTTCGATCGTCGCGAAGGTGTTGGCGAGGTTGACCTCGTTGGTCGAGCGCGAGGCGACGAAGGGGACGTTTTGGCCGGCGACGAGTTCCGCTTCGTGGTTGTCGGTGGTGAGCAGGGTCGGGGCCGAGAGGACTTCCGCCTCGTTGCTGCTCTCGAGGGCGCGCAGGATGGCCTGCTGGGCCGGGACGGTGACGCCGCCGACGGTGACGGTCTGGGAGCTGGCGGCGCCGAGGACCAAGCCCGAAAGGTTGGTCGGCTGGAGGAGTTGGTTGATGTCGCCGCTCAGGTTGGTCCGGCCGAAGCCGACGCCGTTGGGCAGTGCGGTGGCGCCCTGGAACTCGACGCCGAGTTCGCGGGCCTTGCTGACCGACACCTCGGCGATGATCGCCTCGACGTAGACCTGGCGGCGGCGGACGTCGAGTTTTTCGATGACGTCCTTGATGATTTCGTAATCTTGGGGAGATGCGACGATGATCAGCGCGTTGGTCGCCGGATCGGCGGTGATCGCGACGTTGCCCTCGAACTGACTGTCTTCTTGGTTCCCCGAGCCGAACGAGGAGCCGCCGCGGCTGCCGCGGCCGGCCTGGCCGAAACCACTGCCGGTGCTGCCGGTGCTGCCGGTGCCGCCGAAGCGCGACTGGCCCTGGTTGCGGGTGAAGCTGCTGCCGGTATTCGCGCTGCCGAGTGCGCCGGATCCGCCGAAGCGATCGGAGCCCGAGCCACCGAAGCGGCCGCCGCCGGAGTTGCCGAAGCGGCTGCCGAGGCTGCCGAAACCGCCGCTGGACCCGCCACCGAACGCGCCGCCACCGCCGAAGCCGCCGCCGCCGCCGCCGCCGCCGCCGACCAGCGAGCCGAGCACGTCGGAGACCTCGAGGGCATTGGCGTACTTGAGGTAGTACACGTGGATGCGGCCGGTGCCGAGCGGCAGCGGCACGTCGAGGCGGGCGACCAAGTCCTTGATCCGCCGCATTTCGATCAGGCCGGCCATGACGATCAACGAGTTCAAGCGCTCGTCGGGGATGATCCGAAAGGGGCTGACCGCCCCGCCGCCGCTGACCGTGGTCGTCTGCGATGCGCCGAGGCCGCGCTGCGCGGCCGCGGCGGCGCGGCCGCGGCGGATGCGCGCGTCCGGCGCGGCGCCGGGACGTGTCGCCAGCGCCGAACCGTCGGCACCGGCACCCTCCTCGGGATCCGTCAAAACTTCCTGCAGGAGGGAAGCGAGATCGGCGGCGAGTGCGTAGCGCAGGCGCATGACCTCGAACTTCTGCTCGCCGCCCTCGACGTCGAGCTGCGCGAGGATCTCGACGATTCGCTCGGTCTGCGCCGCCGTGTCGATCATGATCAGGGTGTTGGTCTTGGCGTAGGCGGCGAGGAGTCCGTCCGGAGAGACGAGCGGCTGAATGATCGCCACCATGGCATCGGCCGACACGAACTCGAGCGGCACGAGCCGGGTGATGTACTGGTCGGTGCGCGCCTGCTCGCCGCCGCGGGGCAGCACCGTATCGAGGGTCGAACTCTTGGCCTCGGAGGTCGGCACGATCTTGATGATCGAGCCGGCCTGGACGGTGGTGAAGCCCTTCACCTGGAGCACGGACTGGAAGACCAGGTAGGCTTCGTCGGGGGAGATGCGGCCTGGCGAGATGATGGTGATCTTGCCGCGCACCTTGTCGTCGACGATGAAGTTCTTGCCGGTGATCTCGCTGATGTACTTTACGAGGACCGGGAGGTCGACGTCTTGAAAGTCCATCTGGGTGAGCCGCTCGTTGCCGTTGGCGTCGGTCTCGACGGGCCGGTCGCCGTCGTCCGCGCCGCCGGCCGCCGCTTCGGCGCCGGGCCGCAGGTCGAGGATCTCTTCGACTTCGGGGCCGTCGACCTGGGCGAAGGAAGCGCCCGCTGCAGCCACGAGAAATCCCGACGTCAGCAGTCCGACTGCGAGAATATTTTTCACCACTTGCCGCATTCCATCCTCGCCGAGCCTCACTTGAATCGGTAATTCAGCTTCTTCTCTTCTTTGTTGCGCACGATCTCGACGGCGACGCTAGGCTCGTTGCGCAATTCATTGAAGAGTCCGAGCGCCTTGCTCGGGTCGCTGATGTCGTTGCCGTTGATGCGCTGGATGATGTCGCCGTTGCGCAGACCGATCTTGTCGAAGAGGCTGTTCTGGCGGATCGCGAACAGCCGGAAGCCGGTCGATTTGCCGCCTTGGAAATGAGGCACGGCGCGCACCTGTGTGAACAGTTGGTTCATGTTGTCGAGTGCGGCGTCGACCTCGGCGCGGTCGATCAGGTAGTCGCCGTCGCCGACCTGCTCGACCTTGATGTCCGAGCCGGCCGGGCCGCCCATTTGGGCACCCTGGTCGGGCTCCGTGCCGCGCGCGGCACGCGCCTGGGCGATGCTGTCGACGGCAGAGCCGCCGCGTGGACCGATGCGCGGCACGCTTGCGGTTGCGGTGCCGGGTCCTTCGAGTTGGAGAATTTCCTCGACGCCGTCGCGCTCGATGATCACCCGCTGCCATTCGACCTTTTTGACGGTCGCCACTTGGCCGACGACGTCGTCGACCTTGTAGAGTTCCTGCTGGCGCGTGGCCAGGTCTTCGATGATGCAGTAGGAACCGCCGCCTTCGCGGACGGCGACGCCCCATAGCTTGAGGCGCAGTTCGGTCGGCTTGGGAGGAGGCGGCGGCGGCTCTTCAGCCGGCGCTGGGGCGACAGAATTGAAGAGGTCGCGGCTCTGAATGGCCGCGTAATAGGACAGGGGTCGCTTGCTCTGCTCCTTCGATGGCGGCGGCGGTGCACTGAGGCGAACGTCGGGCGGCGGGGACAGCCGCGCCGCGATCGCACTACTCACCGTCGCAGCCCCGAAGTAGGCCACCAGGGCCAGCAGCACCAGGTTGACCCCCACGAGGTACCGAGGTGAGAACTTCATGCCGAGACGCGATCTTATAGACAGAACCATCCGCCGAGTTCAAGGAAGTCGGACGGCGACAAATCGGGGAAAGCGAGGTTGACTCGATGCTTGGCGCTGCATATTCTCGCCTAACGACGAAACGTTGATTGGTATCTTCAACCGGCTGCATCCTTTCTCGAGCGCAAGGCGGCAATGGAACAACAGATCACGCTCCAAGGCGCGGCGCCGCATCTTCCTGAAGACGGCGTCCGCATCATCCTCACCCCGCTCGCGGTGGCCAAAGCCAAGGCGCTGCTGGCCCGCGACCCGCACCAGGCGACGGCCCTCCGGGTCGGCGTCGATGGCGGCGGCTGCTCCGGCATGCAGTACACCCTCAGCTTCGACGTGCAACGCGAAGGCGACCACACACTTGAGCAAGATGGCGTCACGGTCGTCGTCGACGGCAAGAGCAGCGCCTTGCTCGATGGTATGACGCTCGACTACGTCGATGCGCTGCACGGGGCGGGCTTCAAATTCCTCAACCCGAACGCCGACCGCACCTGCGGCTGCGGCTCCTCCTTCTCTGTCTGAATGCCCCGCAGCGTCCGGTCCCGCCGGGCGTTGCGGTAGTCCGAATGCATCGCCACAACCCGAGTCCGCAATGGAATTCCACCCGGTCTTCCTGCGGGTGAGCGGGCGGCCGTGTGTCGTCGTCGGCGCCGGGCGCGCTGCCGAGCCGCGGATTCTCGCGCTCGTCGAGGCCGGCGCGACCGTCACCGTCATCGCCCCGACGGTTTCCGTTGCCGTCGCCCGGCTCGCTGCCGACGGCCGGCTGCGTCACCTGCCGCGGAGTTACCGCCGGGGCGACCTGCATGGCTTCCGCCTCGCGTATGCGGCCACCGAAGACGATACGGTGCATGCCGCGATCGCCGCGGAAGCCGACGCCAGCGGGGTCCTGCTGAACGTGGTCGACCGGCCGGCTTGGTGCGACTTCATCACCCCTGCGGTCGTCCGCCAGGGAGCGCTCACGGTGGCGATTTCGACCGGCGGCGCGAGCCCGGCCCTGGCGCGTAAGCTGCGGGCCGATCTCGAAGAGCGCTTCGGGCCGGAGTACGCCGTTGCGCTCGAGTTGCTGCGGCGCCTGCGTCCGGTGCTGAGAGCGCGCGGGCTCGGCTTCGCCGCCAAGCAGGAGGCCCTCGGGCGGCTGGTCGATAGCCCGCTGCTGGAGTATGTCCGGGACGGACGGCGCGCCGAAATCGATCGATTGCTCGCCGCGTTCGGCATGGATCTTTCGCTCGCCACGCTCGGCATGGAGGAGCTCGGGGGGCCACATGAGTAGCCTGTTTCTGACCGCAGCCTTGGCGTTGTACCTGCTGACGACGATCACCTACGGCGCCCATCTGATTTCGAAGCGGGCGCAACTCCGCCACGTCGGCCTCGGGCTCATGGCCGGAGCGTTCGCAATGCACGCCGGCGCGCTGGCGATGCGCGCCGGGGCGCTCGGCTACGAGTCGCTCTTCCCCTTCCAGGAGGGGCTCTCGCTGATCGCCTGTATCGTCGTCGGGCTGTTCCTGGCGATCTCGGTGCGCACCGACTTCAGCGTCGTCGGCGCGCTGGTGGCGCCCATCGCGTTTCTCTTCTCGCTGTCCGCGTTCATCTTCGAGGCGGGCCCGCACGGCATCCCGCCGGAGTTGCACAGCGTCTGGTTGCCGGCGCACGTGGCGCCGGCGTTCGTCGGCTACGCGATCTTCACCGTCGCCTTCTGCCTGAGTGTCACCTACCTCGTGCAGGAGCGGCAATTGAAACAGCGCCGCAAAGGCGACCTGTTCCGCCGCCTACCGTCGCTCGAAACCCTCGACAACCTGAACTTCCGTTTCGTGACGTGGGGCTTCGCCCTGTTCACGATCGGCCTCATCACCGGCTCGCTGCTCGCCAAGGAGACGTGGGGAGCGCTTTGGTCCTGGGAACCCGTCCAGGTTTGGTCGCTGATCACCTGGCTTCTCTACGCGGCCCTGGTGCAAGCGCGCTCGGTCGGGTGGCGCGGGCGCCGCGCGGCCCTGCTGACCGTCTTCGCCTTTGCGCTGCTGCTGCTGTCGTTTCTCGGCGTCAACCTCGTCTTCCCCGGCAAGCACGGCGGCGGCGGCTCATGAGGCGGGAAATCATCGCCCTCGGCGTCAGCCACCACAGCGCCCCGATCGAGATCCGCGAGCAGTTGGCGATCCTCCCGGCAGCGCTCGATGTATCGCTGCGCGAGTTGGTCGCCCTGCCCCACATCGACGAGGGCGTGATCCTGTCGACCTGCAACCGCGTCGAGGTGACCGCCGCAAGTGCCAATGGCGACGCCGCCGTGGAGACGCTGGTCGGCTTTCTCGCTCGAGCCGAACACGTCGACCGCGACGAAATTCTCCGCCACCTGACCGTCTTTCGCGGCCGCGATGCCATCCGGCATCTGTTCCGCGTCGCTGCGAGCCTCGATTCGATGGTCGTCGGCGAGCCGCAGATCCTCGGGCAGATGAAGGAATTCTACGAGCGTGCGGCCGCCAGCGGCAGCGCCGGGACGATCCTCCACCGCTGCTTCCACAAGTCGTTCAGCGTCGCCAAGCGGGTGCGCACCGAGACCGGCGTCGCCAGCCGGGCGGTGTCGATCAGCTCGGCCGCCGTCGAACTGACCGAGAAGATCTTCGACAGCCTCGAGGACAAGACGGCGATGCTCATCGGCGCCGGGGCGATGAGCGAACTCGCCGCCCGCCACCTGCTCGCCCGCGGGGTGCGCAGCCTGATCGTCACCAACCGGACCTACGACCGCGCCGTCGACCTCGCACGCGAGTTCCGCGGCACCCCGGTGCCGTTTGCCGAGATCGAGCGCTATCTGCCGATGGCCGACATCATCATCGGCTCGACCGCCGCCGACGACTACGTCCTGACCGTCAACATGGTCGAGCAGCTCTTGCAGCGCCGCAAGAATCGCTCGGTGTTCCTCATCGACATGAGCGTGCCGCGCAACTTCGACCCGCGCATCAACGATCTCGCCGACGTCTACCTCTATGACATCGACGACCTCAGCGGCGTCGCCGAATCGAACCGCGACGAACGCGAGCGCGAAGCAGCGAAGGCCGAGCAGATCGTCGTCGCCGAGGTCGAGGACTTCTGCCGCTGGCTCGACGGCCTCGATGTGGTGCCGACGATCGTCGCGCTACGCGAAAAAGCCGAGACGATCCGCCGCCAGGAGATCGCCAAGACGCTGGCCTCGCTGCGCAACCTCGGCGAGCGCGAGCAACGCGCGATCGAGGCGATGAGCACGGCGATCGTCAACAAACTGCTGCATGGACCGATCACCCAACTCAAACGCGAAGCGAGCCGCGACGAGTCGCTCTACCTCGCCGCGGCACGCGGTCTGTTCGAGATCGACGGGGAGGATGGCGAGTGAAGCGTAAGGTTCGCATTGGGACCCGGGGCAGCAAGCTGGCCCTGGCACAGGCAGAGTGGTTCCGCACCGCGTTACAGGCGCGCCGCGCCGACGTCGCGGCCGAACTGGTCATCATCAAGACGTCGGGCGACCGCATCGTCGACCAGCCGCTGCGCGATATCGGCGGCAAGGGTCTCTTCGTCAAGGAGATCGAGCAGGCGTTGCTCGACGCCGCGATCGACTGTGCCATCCATTCGATGAAGGACCTCCCGGGCGAACTCGCCGGCGACCTGCTGCTCGCGGCCGTGCCGCCGCGCGAGGACCCGCGCGACGTGCTGGTGACGCGTGCCGGCCTGCAACTCGAGACGCTGGCGCCCGGCGCAACGGTCGGCACCAGCAGCACCCGGCGGCGGGCGCTGTGCCGCGCCTTGCGGCCGGACATCGTGCTCGAGGAAATGCGCGGCAACGTCGATACCCGCCTTGGCAAACTCGCAGCGGGCCGCGTCGACGCGATCATCCTCGCAGCTGCGGGGCTGAACCGTCTCGGCCTCGCCCCGGCAGGCATGCGCGCTCTCGATCCCGCCGTCTTCCCGCCGGCGATCGGCCAGGGCGCTCTGGCGATCGAGACTCGTCCCGGCGAGATCGAGGCAATCGTCGCCTGCCTCGACGATCCGCACACCCACGCGTGCACCCGCGCCGAACGCGCGGTGCTCGCGGCCCTCGGCGGCTCCTGCCTCACGCCGATCGCCGCCCACGCGCGCCTCGACGGCGGCGAACTCAGCATCGCCGCACTGGTGGCCAGCCCGGACGGCAGCCGCATCGTCAAGGCCCGTGGCGCCGGGGCCGCGGCGGATGCCGTCGACATCGGTCGGCGCCTGGCCGATACGCTGCGCCAACTGGGAGCGGACGCGATCCTCGCGGAACTCGATGTCCGGTAGGATCTACCTCGTCGGGGCCGGTCCGGGCGATCCCGGCCTGCTCACGATTCGCGGCCGCCAATGCCTCGCCGCCGCGACCTGCGTGATCTACGACTATCTCGCCAACCCGCGCCTGCTCGACTTCGCCCCGGCGAGCGCCGAACGCCTGCTGGTGGGCAAGCACGGCGGCGGAGAGAAGGTAGCGCAGGACGTCATCAACGACCTGATGGTCGACCGCGCCCGAGGCGGCGCGACGGTGGTGCGCTTGAAGGGGGGCGACCCGTTCGTCTTCGGCCGCGGCGCCGAGGAGGCGCAGGCGATCCGCGCCGCGGGCATCGACTTCGAGGTCGTTCCCGGCGTGTCGGCGGCGATTGCAGTCCCAGCGTATGCGGGGATCCCGTTGACCCATCGCGACTTCGCGTCGAGCGTGACGATCACCACGGGCTACGAGTATCCCGGCAAAGCCGAGGCGGCGGTGCGCTGGCACGACATCGCGCGCCCGGACAACACCATCGTGCTGCTGATGACGACCCGGCAGCTCGACGCCAACATGCGCCAATTGCTCGACGGCGGCCTGGCCGCAGAAACACCGGCGGCGTTGATCGAGTGGGGCACCCGCGCCGACCAGCGGACGGTGGTTGCGACGGTAGGCACACTCGCGGCCGCGGCGGCGCGCGAAGCGATCGGGCCGCCGGCCCTGGCGGTCGTCGGCGACGTCGTGCGCCTCCGCGCGACGTTGCAGTGGTGTGAGCGGCGGCCGCTGTTCGGCCGTCGCATCGTCGTCACCCGGCCGCGCCACCAGGCGCCGGAACTCGCCGCAACTCTGGAAGCATGGGGCGCCGAGGTGATGCTCTTCCCGACCATCGAGATCGCTCCGCCGCCGTCACTCGGCGCGCTCGACGACGCGCTCGAGCGCGCCGCCGAGTTCGATTGGCTGGTCTTCACCAGTGCCAACGGGGTGCAGGTCTTCTTCGATCGCTTGCGCAGCCGCGGCCGCGACATCCGCGCCTGGCACCGCGCCCGAATCGCCGCGATCGGCCCCCAGACGGCGCGCGCCCTGGCCGCGTTCGGGATCCACGTCGACGTCGTCCCGACCGACTTCCGCGCCGAGGGGCTCCTCGCCAGTCTCGACGGCGAAAGCATCGCCGGAAGGCGCTTTCTGCTACCCCGTGCCGGCGGCGCGCGGGCGGTGCTGCCGGACGAGTTGCGCGCCCGCGGCGCCATCGTCGAGGAGGTGGTGACCTACGTCAGTCGCCTACCTGCCGTCGATGCCGACGCCCTGCTCGACTGGGTCGACCAAGGCATCGACCTGGTCACCTTCACCAGTTCGAGCACCGCCGAGCATTTCGCCCGGATCGCCGGCGAGCGCCTCGCGCGAATCGTCGCCAAGACCCGCTTCGGCTGCATCGGCCCGGTGACCGCGGATACCGCGCGCGCCCACGGCATGCCGGTTGCGGTCGAGCCCACCAGCTACACAGTCCAGGCTTTCGCCGAGGCGATCGCCACGTTTTTTCGCGACCAACCGCAACGGGGCCGCACCAACGTCTGAACGGCGCCCCGAGGAGCTTCCATGCAATACCCCGATTACCGCGGCCGTCGTCTGCGCAAGACGGAGACCCTGCGTCGCATGACGCGCGAGACGCGCCTCAGCGTCGACAACCTGGTTCTACCGCTGTTCGTCGTCCCCGGGCGCAACGTCAGCAACGATGTGAAGAGCATGCCCGGAGTCGCCCAGATGTCGATCGACCGGACGGTGGAGGCATGCCGCGAAGCGCGCGACCTCGGCGTCCCGGCGGTCATTTTGTTCGGCATTCCGAAAGAGAAGGACGACGTCGGATCGGCGGCCTACAGCGACGACGGGATCATCCAGCGCGCCATTCCGGCGATCAAGCAGGCGGTGCCCGATTTGGTGGTCATCACCGATGTCTGCCTGTGCGAATACACCGACCACGGCCACTGCGGCATCGTCGTCGACGGCGACGTCGACAACGACAGCACTCTCGATTTACTCGCCCAGGAAGCGGTGTCGCATGCCGCGGCCGGGGCCGACATGGTGGCGCCGTCGGACATGATGGATGGCAGGGTTGCGGCGATCCGCGAGGCCCTCGACGAGGAAGGCTTCGAAGGTACGCCGATCATGTCTTACGCGGCGAAGTTCGCATCGGCCTTCTACGGCCCGTTTCGCGACGCGGCGGAATCGACCCCGCAGTTCGGCGACCGCCGCTCGTACCAGATGGACCCGGCCAACGGCGATGAGGCACTGCGCGAGGTGCAGATGGACCTCGACGAGGGCGCGGACATCGTGATGGTGAAGCCGGCGTTGGCGTACCTCGACCTGATCTGGCGGGTGAAGGACGCGACCGGCTATCCGGTGGCGGCGTACAACGTCAGCGGCGAGTACGCGATGATCAAGGCTGCGGCTGCGAACGGATGGATCGACGGCGAGCGCGCGATGATGGAGTCGCTGCTCGCGATCCGGCGCGCCGGTGCCGACATGATCCTCACGTACTTCGCGAAGGATGCCGCGCGCTTGCTGCGCGGCTGAGGAGTGGCAGAGCGAGCGGCTTCAGTCGCGGTGGTCGCGCCACTGCTGGTACTTCCGTTCGAAGCTGCGGCGCTCGTCGGGAGAGAGCTGCTGCAGGCGCTCGTAGTTGCGCCGCACCTTCGCCCTTTCGTCGTCGGGCAGCTGCTGCCAGCGTTGATATTGGCGCTCGATGTTCTTGCGCTCCTGCTTCGGCAGCTGGCGGTGCTGGTTGTAGTTCTGCATCGCTTCGTAGCGTTCACGCGGCCCGTAGCGGTTCCACTCGTCGGCGACGGCGCCGGCGGGCAGCAGCGCGATCACGGCGAAGAGCAAGAGGGCGGCGCGGGTCATCAGGTACGGCGACGTTGCTTGGTTGCGGCCGGCCGCGAGTCTTCGAGGCGGACGCGGTTCACGGAATCGAAGTGCTCGAGGGCGTCGAGTTCGCGGATGATTTCGTAGTCGCGGAACAACTCCGGCTTGCTGGCGACTACGGCGGGCGGCGCGCCGAGTCCGAGCGGGACCAAGACGGTCGACGGGCTGACGAGCCAGGCGAATAGGCCAGCGGTGGCGGCGGCGCCGCCGACTCCGGCGAGCACGGCCCAATTCCACGGCGTGGCGCCGCGGCGATCGGCCGCGCGCAGGAACGGGAAAGGGGTGGGTTCGCCGAGAGCAGCGATGGCGCGGCGGGCTTCGGCGAGCATGCGCTCGCAATCGACCTCGACTGGCGCGGACAGCACGTTGCGCTGGACCGCAACGGCGCTGCGGCGCGCATCCGCCACGGCGGCGCAGACGCGGCACGAAGCGAGGTGGAGGTGCAACCGGAGGGTAGCCAGGATGCCCAGGGCACCGTCGGCAAGGGCCGTGATGTTCTCCTGATGACGATCGCAGCGCGTCATGATTCGCCTCTCGCGTCGCTCAAGCGAACGCCAAGGGTAACCGTTGCCCGGTGGATCAAGCTCTTGACCGCGGAAACCGAGCAGCCGAGGGTCGTGGCGACTTCCTCGTAGGAGAGCCCTTCCGAACGGGCGAGCAGCAGTGCCGCGCGCTGTTGCTCGGGGAGGCTAGCGACCGCCAACCGTAAGTGCTCGATGGCTTCGGAATCGAGCCAGGCGCTCTCGGCGCTCGCCACGGGTGGCAGCGCCGCCTCGATGGCCGCGGCAGGATCCGCGCCGCCGCCAGCAAGATCCGTGCGGCGGCGGTGGTCGCCGCTGCGCAATTCGCTGAGGCAGGCGTTATGGACCATGCGGAAGAGCCAAGTCTTGAAGCGTGCTTTGGGGGTATAGGTGGCGCGGGTCTTGAAGAGCCGGAGGAATACGTCTTGGGCCAGTTCCTCGGCGCGCGCTTGGGAGCGGACGAAGCGGGTCGCGAAGCGCACCACTCCGGAGATGTGTTTGCGAAAGAGTTGATCGAATGCGGACAAATCGCCTTGTTGCAATGCCAGCATCAGTTGCACGTCGGGGTCGCTCAGAGGTTCCAATAGCCACTCACCGAGGCAAACGCCTCAGCGCCGCGAAAGTTGCGCGACGCCCACTGGCGAAGTATTTGCTGCTGTCGTTGCGGTTCGACGGCCGCGGCGAATCCTCTTCAGGGTCACTTCTTCTTGCGCGACGGGCTACGCGCCGCAGGCTTGGCCGCCGTCGGGCGTGACCGCGCTGCCGGCGTGGCCGCCGGCGCTACGGGTGCGGTCGCCGCTGGCATGGCCGGAGACTTGGCCGGAGACTTGGCCGTCTTCGTTGCGGCCTGCTTGGCTGGCGCGCCCTGAGTGGGACGATCCTGAGTGGGACGATCCTTGGCCGCCTTGGCGGTGCTGGGTTTCAGGGCTTGGTATTTGACCTTACTTTCGAGTTGACCAAACAGCATGTTGAGCCGGTCACGGTCGTGACGGCGCAACGCCTCTTCCATCCGCTGTTTGTGGTCTTCCAGATAATTGATCTGGAAACGCCTCTTGTTGACGTCAATGAAATCGGGAACTTCCGCCCGTGTGTCGACCACACGAACGATTTCCCGGAGGATCGAAATGTCGACGCGCGCCACCGCTCCCCCTTCCCCTTTCCCATTCTCGGGACCAAAACGAAGCCCTCTTTAGCACAGAAAGTCGAAAAAACAACCGGTGGATTGGCCTGACGCTGCGGCACCCGGCGAGCTCGCTCGGGCGGCGGCAATCACCATCCTTTCTTCCGGCGTTCGGAGTTTTCCTGGTCAGATTTGCAGTCGCGGCACATCGTCGTAACCGGCCGCGCCAGCAGGCGTTCGACCGAGATGGGCTCGCCGCACTCCTCGCACATGCCGTAGGTCCCGTCCTCGATCCGCACCAGGGCCTCGTCGATTTTGCTGAGCAGCTTCCGTTCGCGGTCGCGGATCCGCAGCATCGCGTTGCGGCTCGACTCCATCGTCGCCCGATCCGTCGGGTCGGCGAACGTCTCTTTGCTGTCGACCATGCCGCCGACCGTGCGGTCGGCTTCGTCGAGCAGGTCGCGTCGCCGTTCGCGCAGCAGGGTGCGGAAATCCGCCAGTTGGCCAGGTTCCAAGGAAAACGACCTCCGATTCGGCTTCTCGTAACAGCACCCTGCTCGCGTGTAAAGTGCGGTCAGGACCGTGCCGCGGCAACGTGGCGGTCGGCTTCCTCGCGGGCCCAGCGGTCGGCTTCGAGCACGTCATCGAGAGAGTCGGCGGCGGCGGCGTTGTGGCGATCGAGCACCGCGGCGAGGATGGCGGGAATGGCGGTGAAGCGGATCTTGTCGTCGAGAAAGGCGGCGACCGCGATCTCGTTGGCGCCGTTCAGAACCGCCGGAACGGTGCCGCCCGCCTCGAGGGCGCGGAAGGCGAGCGCGAGGCACGGGAACTTGGCGATGTCGGGCTCGAAGAACTCGAGCTTCCCGACGGCGGGCAGATCGAGGCGCGGGAGGTGATCCATCGCGAGCCGCCGCGGGTAGGCGAGCACGTACGAGATGGGCACCGCCATGTCCGGTATGCCCATTTGCGCCAAGATCGAGCCGTCGATGTACTCGACCATCGAGTGGATGATGCTCTGCGGGTGGATCACCACCGAGATCTCGCCCGGAAGGAGGTCGAACAGCCAGCGGGCCTCGATGACCTCCAGGCCCTTATTCATCAGAGTCGCCGAATCGATGGTGATCTTGGCGCCCATCTTCCAGGTCGGGTGTTGCAGCGCCTGGGTGCGGGTCACCGTGGCGAATCGCTCCGCAGGGGTATGCAGGAAGGGCCCGCCCGAGGCCGTGAGCAGGATTCGTCGCAACTCGTCGCGACGGTGGCCGTGGAGCGCTTGGAAGATCGCGTTGTGTTCGCTGTCGAGGGGCAGCAGGGCTGCACCCGCATCGCGCGCGGCGCGCTTCATCACCTCGCCCGAGACCACCAGCGCCTCCTTGTTGGCGAGAGCGACGTCGATTCCCTCGCGCAAAGCCGCCAGCGTCGGCCGCAAACCGAGGGCGCCGACGAGACCCGAGACGACGAGATCGGTTCCCGCAGCCGTCGCCACCGCGTCGAGTCCAGCCGCGCCCGGAACGATCTCGCCGCGAAAGCCGGGGAGCCGCAGGCGCAGTTCCCGGGCAGCAGCGTCGTCGGCAACGGCGACGAACTCCGGCCCGAACCGAACGATCTGCTCGGCGAGGCGCTCGACGTTGCGCCCGCCCGCAAGCGCGGTGACGGTGAAGCGCTCGGGAAACCGCGCGACGATATCGAGGGTGGTGACGCCAATCGAGCCAGTACTGCCGAGAACCGAGATCTGCCGCATCGGAGTCTGCTCGGCGGCGATCATGAGCGGTGCGAGACCGGGTTCCAGGCGGAAGCGACGGGGGTTTCCCGCGAACTTCCGAGAGCGACGCAATCTTTGCTCATTGTCTCCTCCAGCCTACGGGTTCTCGCCGCGGCCCGTGGGTTGGCCCGCTGTGCGCAAGCGGAACCTATCGAAGCGCCGTGGCGGAATCCACCGCCGGAGCGGTTCCCGGATGCGGCGCCAACGGCGCCGCCATCCGGCGGGTCAGCGCACCGGCACGCGGATCCTGTCGCCGGCGCGCAGATGATCCGGGTCGCCGATCCGATTGTGGCGGCGCAGGGTCGCCACGGTGGTGCCGTAGCGCCGCGCGATCATCGACAGCGTCTGCCCGCGAGCGACGGAATGTGTCACGAACCGGCCCGGCGCGGGCGCGGTCTCCGTGGCGGACCGCGCCGCCGGGGCGCTGCCGCCGCCGGCGCCCACCTTGAGTGCCTGTCCGCTGCGAATGTGGTTGGCATTGCCGAGGCCGTTGTCGGCCCGCAAGCGGGCGACCGTGGTGCCGTAGCGGCGCGCGATCGCCGACAGCGTCTCACCTGGTCGGACCCGGTGCCAGGCATGGCTCGTGCGTTGGCGGGCGTGACGGGCCGACGCCGGAAGCGCGGTGAAGCGCGCGTGAAACGCCGCGCGCCGGCCCTCGGGCAGGCGCAGTTCGTAGCCGCGGGGAACCAACAATTCGCCGCGGCGCACGGCGCTCGAAAGGGCAATATTGAGCTCGGCCAACTCGTCGGAGTGCATCTGCGCTGCGCGCGCGAGGTCCGCGAACCCGACATAGGCAGGCAGCCGGTACGAATCGAGTTGGACGGGTGGATCGACCGGAATCGGTCCGAAGTAGCGTTCCGCGTCGCGTTCGATTTCGACCGCGGCGATCAGTTCGGCGTAGAAGTTCTTCGAAGCGAAGCCGAACGTACGACCGTCGTAGCGGCGGAGGATCTCCATGAAGTCGCGGGTGCCGAGTTGCTCGACGGCGCGCATCATGCCGCCGCGTCCGTGGTTGTAGGCCGTGATCGCCAGCGGCCAGGACTGCAGCCGCTCGTAGTTTCCTTTGAGGAATTCGGCCGCGGCAATGGTGGAGAGAAAGGGGTCGCGACGTTCGTCTACGGCATCGTCGATGCGCAGGTAGTCGCGGCCGGTAGCGGGCATAAACTGCCACATACCCGCGGCGCCGACGCGGGAGTAGGCCTCGCTGTTGAAATTCGACTCGACGAGGGGCAGGCGCGCGACCGCGAGCGGGATGCCCTCGATCGTGAAGATCCGCTCGATGAAGGGAAGGTAGCTTCGCGCCACGCGGACGCCGTGGGAAAAGCGCTCGCGCAGGCCGCTTTGAGCGCGGATGCGGCGCTCCTCCGCCGCCTCGAGGAAGCGCCGCGGGTTGCGGTCGTTGGCGAACTGCGCCGCGATCCGGCGCTCCTTCGGCGAGAGCTTGCCGGCTTCGTTGCGGTAGGTGTGGATGCGCAGCAAGGCGCCGCGGATCGACTCGATCTCTTCGGTGACGATCTGCCGGCGACGGGCGGCGATCTTCGCCTCGGTTTCGCCGCTGGCGAGCAACCAACCCAGGCGCAAGACGTTGTAGACCCGGGAAACGTCGTCCCGGTCGTGGATGACCACGTCGAGTTCGGCGTATTCGGCGAAAATTTTCTTCCAGAAGTCGACTTGCGGACGCAGCCCGGCGGGAACCGGCAGGCTGCCGCCGCGGGACTCGAGGGCTCGCTCCGTAGCATTCGCGGCGGCGGGCGCCACGGCCACGAGGGCAAGGAGGCCGAGTGCCCCGCTCCAAAGATTTCGCTGCAACCACCTCATCCGCCGCACAACTCCTCGGGCGACACGCGCCGATGCCGCTCGCCGACGACACCCGAATCAATCCCCGAATCAAGCCGAGGATGCACGCTCCTTCGCGCCGACGCAATGCCACCCCGTGACTCCGCAACCCGCGTGTGCTTTCTTGACGGCATTTGCGATGCATACTGCAGGCCAGGCGTGGGATGCGCCGCGGTGCCGACGAATGTGATTGCGGCGGAATCGAAGCAACGGCGCCTACTCGCGTCCAACCCGCCCAGGTGAAGTCGGAACCGCTGCATCGACGCGGCCGGCAGCGCGGGTTGCGCCTTGATAGCTGGGCCACGTCGTTGGCGGGTATTGGTGAAGGAGAGTTGCGATGAGCGAAAACGAGCGCGACGAGCAACAGCAGCGGGGCTTCAAGGTCGAGGACCGGCGGCGGTTTTCCGCGAGCGGCGATCCGCGCGACGGTGCGAGCCCGGAACCGTCGGCACAGGCGCCGGCAGCGGACGAAGCCGGCGCGGACGAAGCCACCCAGGCTGCCACCGAGCCGAGCGCCGCGGCGGCGCGCCCGAGTGCGAGCCGCGAGCCCCTGCCCGACATCAACTTCACTACCTTCATCATGGGATTGAGCACCCAGGCGCTGATGTTGTTGGGGGAGATCCAGGACCCGGAGCACCCTGAGGCCGCCGCGGACCTGGTTGGCGCCAAGCAATTCATCGATATTCTCGGAATGCTGCGCGACAAGACACAGGGCAACCTCGCCGCCGACGAGCAGCACCTGCTCGACACCATCCTTTACGACCTGCGCCTACGTTACGTGGAGCGCGCCAAGCGCTCGCCGGGCGCCTGAAATTGAGTTGCGGGCGCTAGCCCGCACTTGGACCGACGGAGAGATAAACCATGAGAGTGAACTGGACCATGCGACCGATTGCCGCCGCCGTGATCACGACCCTATTCGCCGTGACCGCAGGAGTGCGTTGCGCTGCGGCGATCAGCTTCTGGGACGACGAGAAGCCCACGCCACCACCGGTCGCCGCCGCGGCACCAGCGGAAGTTCAGGATGCATCGCAGGGACAGACTGCGCCGCTGATCAGCGGCCTGCCCGACTTCACCGTGATCGCCGAGCGCCTCGGCCGGTCGGTGGTGAACATTTCGACCAGTGCCCAAGTCGAGTCGCCGCACGAGCAGGCGCGCCCGGACCAACCGCAGTTCCGCCCCGACCAACCGAACGACTTCTGGGAGCCGTTCGAGCGCTTCTTCGGGCCAATGCCCAAGCGCCCCTTCACCGAGCGCAGCCTCGGCTCCGGCTTCATCATCAGCAAAGACGGCATCATCCTCACCAACAACCACGTCATCGCCAATGCGGACGAGATCATCGTCAAGCTGTCGGACGACAGCGAGCACAAAGCCGAGGTGATCGGCCGCGACCCGAAGACCGACATCGCCGTCATCAAGATCGACGCGCCGGACCTGGAACCGGTCAACCTCGGCAATTCCGAGGCACTCAAGGTCGGCGAGTGGGTGGTCGCCATTGGCAACCCGTTCGGGCTCTCGCATACCGTCACCGCCGGCATCGTCAGCGCCAAGGGCCGTTTCATCGGCCAGGGCAGCTACGATCAGTTCATCCAGACCGACGTCGCGATCAATCCCGGCAACTCGGGCGGGCCGCTGATCAACTTG
>Ga0163144_10001944_pt1 | contig 48240 bp, 12 predicted proteins | sample OliLak19BULKMAT1_FD_123175 | JGI IMG/M metagenome (GOLD analysis project Ga0163144, IMG submission 123175) | Freshwater microbial mat bacterial communities from Lake Vanda, McMurdo Dry Valleys, Antarctica - Oligotrophic Lake LV.19.BULKMAT1 | ecosystem: Environmental > Aquatic > Freshwater >... | reverse complement strand
GGTTAGCTTCCATGTCTTCCTTCGACCACCTGATGATGACGACGCCGTCAACGATAGCTCTGCCGCGCCGTGGTGTGTTGCAGGAACTGGGCGAGATCCTCACCGACGTCAGTCAGGCGCGCGGCCTGATCTACCAGTTGACGCTGCGCGACATTCGGATCCGCTACAAACAGGCGGCGATCGGTTTCGCATGGGCGATCATTTCGCCCCTCGTAATCGTTGCGGCCGGTGTGATCGTGCGTCTGGTCATGGTCAGCATGGCCGGCCAGCCATTCGGCATGGCAAATGCCGCTGCGATCATGGTGAAGAGTGTGGCCTGGGGGTTCTTCGCCGCTGCGATCGGGTATGCAACGCACTCACTGACGAGCAACTGGGCGCTGCTGACGAAGGTGTACTTTGCCCGTGAAGTCCTGCCACTCTCGGTGATTCTGGCCTCCACGTTCGATTCGCTGATCGGTGCCGGAGTCGTTGCGCTGCTCATGCCGTTCATCGGATGGACGCCGTCGTGGGCGCTGCTGTGGCTGCCGCTGCTGGTCTGCCTTCTGTTCTCGCTGACACTGGCCGCTGGACTGTTTTTCAGCTGTGCGAATCTGTTTTTCCGCGACGTCAGGTACGTGATCCAGCTCCTGCTGACCTTCGGGATCTTTTTTACTCCGATCTATTACGAGCCGGCAGCGCTCGGTGCGCGGTGGATCGTGCCGCAGATGCTGAATCCGCTGTCACCGATCGTCGAAGGGCTCCGATTGTCGGTGGTGGACGGGCACAATCTTCTCGAGACGATCCGGCGCGCGAGCGATGGCGCGCTCATCTGGAGCCCGCTCTACCTCGCGTACAGCGCGGTGTGGGCCATCGGCGGGCTGCTCGTGGCGGCTCTGGTCTTTCACCGGGCGCAGTTCCGGTTCGCCGAGTACGTCTGATGGCGGTACAGGCTCCCGGGATCGTCTTTGACGCTGTCTCGAAGAAGTTCCGACGCGGCGAAGTGCACGACTCCCTGCGCGATCTGCTGCCGGCCGTGGCGCGGCGCGTCCTGCGGCGCTCTACGGCCGCGCCCGCATTGACTGCGGATGAATTCTGGGCAGTCCGCGACGTGTCCTTCTCCGTCAGCCCGGGACAGACCCTCGGTATCATCGGCCACAACGGCGCCGGAAAATCGACGATCCTCAAGATCCTCACGCGCATCCTGAGACCGTCCGCCGGATCATACACCGTGCATGGTCGCATCGGTGCGCTGATCGAGGTGGCGGCTGGCTTTCATCCTGATCTGACTGGCAGGGAGAACATTTTCCTGCAGGGAGCGATCATGGGCATGGGTCGCACGCAGACCCACCAGAAATTGGATGAGATCATCGCCTTCTCCGAGATCGAGCAATTCATCGATACCCCGGTGAAACGATACTCCTCGGGGATGAACGCCAGACTCGGCTTCTCGATCGCAGCCCATCTCGATCCGGATGTGCTGGTCATCGATGAAGTGCTCGCGGTCGGCGACTATGCGTTCCAGCGCAAGGCGTTCGGCCAGATTCAGGTGTTGGCGCGTAGCGGCATGCCGGTGGTGGTCGTGTCGCATCAACTCGATCGCGTGGCGGAGCTTTGCACCCACGCGTTGCTCATGTCGCATGGTGGCGTGGTCTGCAGTGGCGCACCGACCGATGTCATTGGCGCCTACATGCGCGGTGTGGGCAGCGCCGGTGCCGGTGCTTCGGAGTCCTCGCCGCTGACGATGCACGCGGCGGAACTCATTGATGGCAACGCGGTGCCGTCAGGGGGCTCTCTTCGGATCCGGATTCAGGGCATGACGCTGTCGGAGATCGCCCGGCACGTCGAGCCGGTGGGCATCATCGTGCGCAGTGCGCAGACCGGCGAGGTGGTGTATGCCACCGGGACCTCGGTCTTTGACCTCACCTTCCCGATTGGTGAGTTCGTGCTCGACGTCGAGCTGCAGATGAATGTCCAGCCGGGGATTTACCTCGTGGACATCGGTGTGTGGGACCGGGCGGGAGAAACGCAGCTGCTGGTTGGGCCAAGCCTGAACGTCCGGGTGGTCGAGGCCCGGACTTTCCTTGGTCCGACGAACTTCAATTCGAACATGACGCTGCGGCAGACATGAGCATCGATCAACTGCTGCATGACGTGACCTCGCAGGGCGTCGAACTCTGGGTCGAAGGTGGCCAGGTGCGATTCCGTGGGCCTCGTGGTGCACTCACGCCGTCACAGCGCGCGGCACTGCAGGCCGATCGTGAAGGGGTCATCGCCGCGTTGCGGGCACGCGCCATGGCGACCGAACAGTGCCTGCCGCTGTCCTACAACCAGCGATCGCTGTGGTTCATTCACCAGGAAGCCCCGCTGAGTACGGCGTACCACGTTGCGCAGGCGTTCCGGATCCTGTCGCCCATTCGGCTTCAGGCGCTCCGCGACGCACTCCAGGCGCTGACCGACCGTCACGCCATGTTGCGAAGTACCTACACGCAGGATGCCGATGGGCAGCTGATCCAGCGTGTGCGAGGCGCGGTGTCGGTCGCATTTGAGCAGCTCGATGTGCGGGGCGCCGATGAGGCGACACTGCAGGCGAGCGTCGACGCTGCGCGCCGGCTGGCCTTCGATCTCGGTCGCGGGCCGGTCTTCCGGGCAACGCTGCTGACCAAGGGTAATGCCGATCATGTGCTGCTGGTGGTCATGCATCACATTGCGGCCGATGGCTGGTCGCTCATGGTGCTGCTCGATGAGCTGCTGGCACTGTATGTCGAGTCGTGCGGCACGGCGAGCGAGCCGTTGCCGCGACCAGCGGCCACTTATGCGGACTTCGTACGATGGCAGGAGTCATGGATCGCCTCACCGGAAGGTGTCCGGATTGCTGCCGCATGGCAGCACGCGCTGATGGCCCCACGGGCCGACCTGTCGTTGCCGTCCGATCGGCCCCGGCCAGCGCGTAAATCGTTTCAGGGTGCGACCCGACCCCTCGAGATCGGGCCGGCCGAAGTCTCCCGCCTTCGACAGTGTGCGCATGAGCACGGCAAGACGCTCAACGTCCTGCTTCTGTCGGTCTGGATGGGGTTGCTCGCGCGGCTGAGTGGCACGTACGATGTACTGGTCGGCATGCCGACGTTGGGTCGGACACAGCCTGAATACAACGGGGTGGTGGGCCAGTTCGTGAATTCGGTGCCATTGCGTGTGCGGGTCGATCCGGCGGCTCCATTCACGGCATTGCTCGACAGCGTTGGTGCGACGGTCAGCGCGGCGCTTGACGGGCAGGACTACCCGTTCTTGTTGATGGTGCAGCGCGCGCAGGTGGCGCGTGACCCGTCCCGGTCGCCGTTGTTCGAGACGTTTTTCAACCTGATTTCGTTCGGCGACCAGCGTACCGGCGCTTCGGGAGAACGTCGCTGGCAAGCCGCCGGACTGCAGGTGCAACCGTATCCACTCCAGCCACCGGAGGGGCAGTTCGATCTTTCGCTGCAACTGAGCGAACGCGATGGGCGGATCGGGGGAGCTGTTGTGTACAGCACCGATCTCTATGATGCCCTGACCATCGATGTGCTGATCTCCCACTTTCTTGCGCTCGCCGAGGGTGTTGTCGTGAATGCTGAAACGCCGCTGACGCAGCTGCCGCCTCACGCGGAACGGCTCCGTGCGGAGCTCGCGGTTGACGGACCTTCGGCGTCGGTGGTGGCGTTGCTCGACGAGCTGTCGCAGCGCGACATCCGGCTCACGTTGGACGGCGAGAAGCTCAAGGTCAATGCTCCGGCGGGAGCGCTGGATGCTGAGTTGAAGGCTCGGCTGGCCGCACTGAAGACTGAGGTGCTGGCGGCGCTGCGTGCGCCGGCCGTCCCCCGCAGCCGGCTGCGGCGGGTGCCCCGCGTGGCGCCACTTCCCATCTCCTATGCACAGCAGCGGCTCTGGTTTCTCGACCAGATGCAGCCTGGCAACTCGTTGTACAACATCTCGTATGCCATGCGTCTTTCAGGGCGCCTGGCCGTTGCTGCCTTGACGGCAGCAATCAACCAGCTTCCGCAGCGGCACGAAGCGCTGCGCATGCGCATTCGCGATGTGGACGGGAATCCCTCGGCCGAGCTGATGGAATCGGTTGGCAACGTCGTGGAGTTTGTGTCGCTGGCTGCCATGCAGCCCGATGCACGCCTGCCGGAGGCGCGGCGTCTGGCGCTCCGACATGCGGTCCGTCCCTACGACTTGTCGCAGGGCCCGCTGATCACTGCGCTGTTGATCGAGCTCACGCCGGATGACCACGTCCTGCTGCTCGGTATGCATCACATCGCATCCGATGGCTGGTCGCTCAGTGTGGCCGCACGCGAAATGTGTGCGGTGTACGACGCCCATCTAGAAGGTGTGCCCGCCGCGCTGCCGCAGCTCGAGATCCAGTACGCCGACTTTGCCGCATGGCAGCGCGAGCAGCTGAACTCCGGCCTGCTCGTCGAGCAGCTTGGTTACTGGCAGCGCGAGCTCGCAGGTGCCCCTGCTCTGTTGGAGCTGCCGACCGACCGGCCGCGGCCCGCCATGCTTTCGTATCGTGGGGCGCGGCGCGAGTATCGCATGTCGCCTGAGTTGCTGACGTCGCTCAAGCGGTTGAGTCGTGCGCATGGGGTCACGCTCTACATGACGATGCTGGCCGGATGGCAGGTGCTGTTGCATCGCTACTCCGGGCAGACGGACATCGTGGTGGGGTCGCCGCTGGCGAATCGTGATGACCCGGCGCTCGAGCCGTTGATCGGGTGCTTCGTCAACAATGTCGTGATGCGTGGTCGGCTCGACGGGAACCCGACGTTTGCCGAGTTCCTCCAGCAGACATCGCAGACGGTACTCCGCGCCTTCGATCACCGCGAGCTTCCCTTCGATCGACTGGTCGAGGGCCTGCGCCCTGAACGCAGCACGAGTCACGCGCCGATCTTTCAGGTCCTCTTCACGCTGCATTCTTTCCCGATGGATCCGGCGCAGCCAACGGGCCTGAAGGCCGACCTGCTCGTACTCGATGACGACGGCAGTGGCACGTCACGCTTCGACATCACGCTCGACATCGACGAGCATCAGGGTGGGCTCCGGATGGCGTACGAGTACGCGACGGACCTGTTCGACGAGACGACCATTGCCCGCATGCATGGGCAGTACCTCGAATTGCTGCGTCAGACTGTGGCATCGGTGGAGACGCGCGTGAGTGAGCTGAGGATCCTCTCCACAGCCGAAGAACAGGCGGTGCTGGACCAGGCCAACGACTCGTCCTTTGCGCACGACCGTACCTCGTGTGTCCACGCCCTGGTGGCGGCCACTGCGGCGCGGCAGCCAGACTCGGTGGCAGTGCAGGCGTCCGATGGGGTGCTCACCTACGCGCAGCTGGACCGGCGGTCAAACCAGATGGCGCAGTTGCTGCGCGAGCGCGGGGTGACGGACGGCGCGCTGGTCGGAGTATGCCTGGATCGCATCGCCGATCTGCCGGTGGCGCTGCTGGCGGTGCTCAAGGCGGGCGCGGCGTATGTCCCGGTGGACCCGTCCCATCCAGCTGAGCGACTGGTGTACACGCTGACGGATGCACAGGTGGCGTGTGTGATCACCGAAGCACGGTTTGGCCCGCTGGTGGCGAGCGCAAATGCGCCACTGCTGCTGGTGGATGCGGATGGCGCCGCGATCGCGGCACAGGTGAATACGGCGCCGATGACGGCGGTTGGTCCCGCTGATCTGGCATACGTGATCTACACGTCGGGCTCGACGGGACGGCCGAAAGGCGTGGAAGTGGAGCATCGGAATGTCGTGAACTTTTTGCGTAGTATGGCGCAGGAGCCGGGGTTTGCGGCAACGGACGTGCTGCTGGCGGTGACGACGCCGTCGTTCGACATCGCGGGCCTCGAGCTCTTTCTGCCGCTGATCTGCGGTGCGCGCACGGTGATCGCGTCGCGTGCTGACGTACTGGACGGTGCGGCGCTGATTGCGCTGGCGAACACCACGCAGGCGACCGTGTTGCAGGCAACGCCGGCGACGTTCCGGCTGTTGCTCGATGCAGGGTGGACCGGGAAGCCGGACCTGCGGGTGCTGTGTGGCGGTGAGGCGATGCCGCGGGATCTGGCTCGCGAGCTTCTCTCGCGGACGCGCGAGGTCTGGAACATGTACGGCCCCACCGAGACGACGATCTGGTCCACGACGCACCGTGTGCTCGATGCCGGCCAGGAGATTCCGATCGGGCATCCAATCGGCAACACGACGGTCTATGTGCTGGATGCGGCTGGGCGCCCGGCGCCGATCGGGGTGGCGGGCGAGCTCTGCATTGGCGGGGAGGGGGTGGCGCGCGGCTACCGGAACCGGCCGCAGCTGACGGCGGAAAAGTTCGTGACGCTTTCGATCGGTGGCCGAGCGCCCGTCCGGCTGTATCGGACTGGGGATGTGGTGCGGCTGCGCGCCGATCAGACGCTCGAGTTCTCGGGGCGCCGCGATCATCAGGTGAAGGTGCGAGGCTATCGGATCGAACTGGGTGAAATCGAGTCGGTGCTGCTCGAAGATCCATCGGTTTCGCGAGCGGTGGTGATCGTGCGCGAAGACACGCCTGGCGACCAGCGATTGGTGGCGTATGTGGTGCCGGCGGACGGTGGCAGCATCGAGGTGGAGGTGCTGCGCGGGCTGCTGCGGGCGCGGCTGCCGGAATACATGGTGCCGGCGCGTATTCAGGAAATCGCAGCGTTGCCGCTCACACCGAACGGCAAGATCGACCGCGCGGCCCTGCCGGCGCCGGTCCAGCCGCGACCGACTGCCGCCTCGCTGGCGGCGGCCGAGATGGTGATGACGGACGCACAACGGCGCGTCGCCGCCATCTGGCGCGACGTCCTGCGGGTTGGTACGCTCGGTGTGGATGACAATTTCTTCGACCTCGGCGGCCACTCGCTCCTGGTCGTCAAGGTACATGCGGCGCTCCGGCGTGAATTCCAGCGGGACCTGACGCTGGTGGACCTCTTTCAGCACACGACCATTGCCGCACAAGCCACGCTGGTCTCAACCGAAGGACGCGACACCAGTGCATCGCTGGAACGTGCACGCTCGCGCGCAGCACGCCTGGGGCTGGGCTGAACGCATGCCTGACGTGACAGAAATGGAGTGGCGATGACGGCACCAGGATCCGGCAGCAGGCGGGCGATCGCAATCGTCGGCATGAGCGGACGCTTTCCAGGCGCGCGCTCGTTGCAGCACTTCTGGCAGAATCTGCGCAATGGCGTCGAGTCGCTCGACACCTTCTCACCGGCAGAGCTCACCGCGGCCGGCATCGATGCCACGGTGCAGGCGCTGCCCGGCTGGGTACCCCGAGGGACGGTGCTGCAGGATGCAGATCACTTCGATGCCGCGTTCTTCGGCTACGCCCCGCGTGACGCGCAGATCATGGATCCCCAGCAGCGCCTCTTTCTGGAGTGTGCATGGGAAGCCATGGAGGACGCGGGCTACGCTGGTGAGGCCGACGGCCGGACGGTCGCGATCTACGCTGGGTCGAGCCTGAACAGTTACGTCGTCAGCCAGTTGCTGCCGAATCGCGAGCTGCTGGCGTCCGTGGGCGGCTATCAGCTGATGCTTGGCAACGACAAGGACTTCCTCACCACGCGCGCCTCGTACAAGCTGGATCTCCACGGACCGAGCATGGCAATCCAGACGGCTTGCTCGACGTCGCTGGTGGCGGTGCAGGTGGCGTGTCAGGCGTTGCAGCGTGGGGAGTGCGACATGGCGCTGGCGGGCGGCGTGTCGGTGTCGTTTCCGCAGCGCACGGGGTATTTGTATCAGGAAGGCATGATCTTCTCGCCGGATGGTCACTGCCGACCGTTCGACGTCGAGGCCAAGGGCACGCGTGCCGGTGCAGGCGCGGGCCTGGTCGTCCTGAAGCGGCTGGACGAGGCGCTGGCCGATGGTGATACCATCCGGGCCGTCATTCTTGGCGCTGCGATCAACAACGATGGTGCTGGCAAGGCCGGTTTCACGGCCCCCAGCGTGGATGGACAGATCGATGCCATCGCGACGGCACAGGCCCTGGCCGGCGTGGCTCCCGAGAGCATCTCGTACATCGAGGCACACGGCACCGCGACACCCCTCGGCGATCCGATCGAGATCACCGCGCTCACGCGGGTGTTCCGTGCGTCGACGGATGCAACCGGCATCTGCACGATCGGCTCGCTGAAGGCGAACCTTGGACACCTCGATGCAGCGGCCGGTGTGGCAGGGCTGATCAAGACCGTGCTCGCGCTGCAGCATCGGGAGTTGCCGCCACAACTGAACTTCCGGACACCAAATCCGCAGCTGGAGCTCGAGCGCTCGCCGTTCCGCGTCGCAACGACGCTCGAATCGTGGCCGACCGGTGTCGCACCGCGTCGCGCTGGTGTGAGCTCGTTCGGCATTGGCGGGACGAATGCGCACGTCGTGCTCGAAGAGGCGCCTCCGCTGGCTCCCCCGGTGGTGGTGCGCGGGGCGCAGCTGCTCGTGCTGTCGGCGAAAACGGCGTCTGCGCTGGATGCGGCGACAGCGAATCTGGCCACCTATCTGGACGGCCCTGACGCTGCCTCACTCGCCGACGTCGCGTATACGCTGCAGGTCGGACGCCGTTCCTGGCCCTATCGACGCAGCCTCGTCGCCGTCACGGCGAGTGAGGCATCGCACGCGCTGGCGGCGCCGAATCGAGCACCGGTCGTCACGGGCCAGCACGAGGGCGCACCTCGTCCGGTTGCGTTCCTGTTCAGCGGTCAGGGGAGTCAGCACGCAGGGATGTGTGCCGAACTCTATCGCACGGAAGATGTGTTTCGTGCGGCGGTGGATCGTTGTGCAGCGCTTCTGCAGCCGCACCTGGGCCGCGACGTGCGTGAAACGCTGTGGCACGGATCGGACGCGGAACTGAGCGAGACGGCTCTCGCGCAGCCGGTGTTGTTCGTCGCTGAGTACGCACTGGCGGTGCTCTGGATGTCGTGGGGCGTACATCCGGCCGCCATGCTCGGACATAGCATCGGTGAGTACGTGGCGGCACATCTGGCCGGCGTCTTCTCGCTGGAGGATGCGCTCATGCTGGTGACGGCGCGCGGGCGCCTGATGCAAGGCATGGCCGCCGGGAATATGCTGGCTGTGCGCCTGTCGCCAGCAGACCTGCGCCAGCGGCTCAGCTCCACCGTGGAAATCGCGGCCGTCAATGCGCCAGGCCTCTGCAGCGTGTCAGGCACGCGGGACGCGATCGAGGCGCTCGCCCTCGAGCTGGAACGCGACGGTATCGAACATCGGCCACTTCATACGTCCCACGCGTTCCACTCGGCCATGATGGAACCAGCGCTGGCGCCGTTCCGCGAGATCGTCTCGCGCGTGCCCCTGTCGGCACCACGCCTGCCGCTCGTCTCCAACGTCACCGGCACCTGGCTCACGCCACAACAGGCCACCTCGCCTGACTACTGGACGTCACACCTGCGAAACGCAGTGCTCTTCGCCGATGGCGTGGCGACGCTGGCGGCTGACCCTACCTTGCAGCTGCTGGAAGTGGGACCAGGCAACGCCCTCACCGCACTGGCCAGGCTCTCGCTGGGACGCGACGGCGCGGCACGCGTCTCGGCGTCCCTGCCGCACCCACGCGAAGCGCGCAGCGAGACCGACACGATGCTTTCGGCTGCCGGTCGACTATGGGCCAACGGCGTGCTGATTGACTGGGACGCGATGCACGCATCGGAAACACTGCACCGCGTGCCGCTGCCCACCTACCCTTTCGAACGCAAGCGTCACTGGGTAGAAGCACCGACGGAGGTGCCAGCGGCCTCCGGAACGTTTGACGCGAGCAGCGTCACACGGCGCGAGCCACTCGACCACTGGTTTTTTGCGCCGTCGTGGAGTCGGGTTCCTGATGTTGGACGCCCGGGCTCGATGGAGCAGGGCACGTGGCTCGTGTTCGGCGGCTCAGTTGCCCTCGAGCAGGAACTGCGAGCCCAGCTTGCGGCACGCGGTGGTGACGTTGTCCTGATGCGCGCAGCGGCGACGGGCAGCGTCGCTGAGCGCGATGGTGCATACGAGGTCCGGCAAACCGAAGCCGCCGACTACGACGCCGTGCTCCGTGATCTCAAACACCGCGGGAAGCAGCTGCGCGGCATCATTCATCTTGCCAACTTAGGGCCAGTGCAGGGCGTCTCGGAATCGGTGGCGGTGCTGCACGAAATCATGGCGCTGGCATCGGCGGTGGCCAGTACCGCCGGTGGCAGTCCTCTTCGCGTGGTGGTGGTCACGTCAGATGCGCAGAGTGTCCTCGGCGAGCCCATCGTTCATCCGGAGCGCGCGCTGTTGAGCGGGCCGGTTCTCGTTCTGCCGGTCGAAGCTGATGGCGTGAGCGCCAGTCTGCTTGATTTCCCCGGTGGCGACGACGCAGCGATCAGCGTGCAGGAGCTCGCGCGCCAGATTCTGTATGAGGCATCCTCTGAGGACGGGGAGCAGTTCGTCGCGCGAAGGGGCGGCCAGCGCTGGGTTCGACGGTACACACGCGTCGTGCTGGCCGCAGCGTCCGGCGATGAGTTGCCGCTGAAGCGACAGGCCCACTATCTCATCACTGGGGGGCTGGGCGGCATCGGCCTGACGCTCGCCGAATGGCTTGCAAAGACGGTGCAGGCGCGCCTGACGCTCACGTCTCGCACGCCGATGCCACCGCGCGAGGCATGGGCGCCGTGGCTGGAAGCGCATCCGGCGGATGACGACACGTCCGTGCGCATCAGCGCCGTGATGCGGATCGAGGACGCCGGTGGTGCCGTGTCGCTGGCGGTGGCGGATGCGTCGGATGAATCCGCCATGCAGCGCGCGCTCGACACTTCAGAACCCGAGTTTGGTCCGGTCGCCGGCGTCGTGCACGCCGCCGGGACGCTGGGCTCCACATTGTTGGCGGTGTCCACGCCGGACGCCGTGGATGCGTGTGTGCGCGCGAAGGTCGATGGTACGCAGGTATTGCGTCGCCTGCTCGGCCACCGACCGCTGGATTTCGTGATGCTGTGCAGCTCGATCAGTGCTGTCGCGGGTTTCGCCGGAAGTGCGGCGTACGGTGCCGGCAATGCGTATCTGGATGCCTTTGCGACCTCGGCGTCGAGCCCCGCTGGCTGGCACGTCGTCTCGATCGGGTGGGCCGGATGGCGGGAGGTCGGAATCGCCACACGCCTGGGCCCAATCAGCGCGGAGCGTGCGGCACTGGTTGCGGCAGGCATCGGTCCGAGTGAAGGCATCGAGGCATTCTCACGCGTGCTCGCCGCCCGTGTCACGCAGCTGGTCGTGTCGCCATTCGACATCGAAACGGGGCAGTTGCGTCACCGTCGTCACGTGACGCAGGCGAATGGGCGGGTGCCCGACGCGGCGGTGGTACCCGAGTCACGGTCCGTGTCCGAGGGCGTGACCCTTCGCCCGTCGCAATCGTCGGGGAAAGATGAACTGACTGGAGATATCGAACAGCGGCTGGTGGCAATCTGGCAGGATCTCCTGGGCGTTTCGAACATCGGCGTTCACGACAACTTCTTTGAGCTGGGTGGGCATTCGTTGATGGCGACGAGGGTGATTGCGCGCATCGACAATCATTTCGGTGTGCGCCTTCCGCTGCGCGAACTGTTCGGTGCGCCCACGCTGCGCCAGCTGAGTGAGCTAGTCGCGGCGCAACTACAGCAGGTAGCCGTCCCGTCGAGCGCCCCGGATGATGGCGAGCGCGAGGAATTCGAGTTGTGATTCATCACAACACCGCCCAGCTCCTGGAGCAACTGCGCGCCTTGGATGTCCGACTGCGCGTCGAAGATGGCCGTCTGCGGATCAATGCACCGAAGGGCAGTCTGACGCCCGCGCTCGAGGCGGCACTCGTTGACCAGAGGCAGGAGTTGCTTCAGGCACTGACTGCGCGTGACGCCGCGACGCGCCGACCCGCGCTGACGCCGGTGGCTCGCGATGGTACGCCGCTTCGGCTGTCATTTCTGCAGGAGCGACTGTGGGTGCTGGAACAGCTGCAGCCTGGGCACACGGCGTACAATCTGGCCGTGTGCTCGAGTGTCCTCGAGGGCATCGACATCGCGCTGCTGCAGGCGGCCATCCGCCGAACTGTCGCGCGACACGAGATTCTGCGTTCGCGTTTCGTGCTCACTGACGGTGTGCCGAGTGTTCGTGTGGCGTCGGCAGAGGAGACGTCGATTGTAGTGCGCGACCTCCGTGGACTGGCCGACCATGCGCGGCGGGAGGCGCTGGCGAGCGCTGCGCCCGATGCCACGCACGAACCCTTCGATCTCGCCGGCGAGGCGCCGGTGCGCTTCACTGTACTGCAGGTCGGCGACACGTCGGCCGCACTGCTGTTCGCGACGCATCACATCGCCATGGATTCGTGGTCGTTGGGCGTTCTCGGCACGGAAGTGACGCGGCAGTACGCGGCGCTGGCTGAGGGTGCCGCGAGCGGCCCGATGCCCGAGGTGCAATACGTCGACTTCGCGCATTGGCAGCGCGAGCTGATGAGCGGGCCAGCGGCGGACCAGCGGCTTCGTTACTGGACGGATCGTCTCGCGGGGTTGCCGGAGATGAGCGCCTTCCCGACCGATCGCGTCAGGCCGGCGGATATCATGGGCAGCGGCGGGGCGCACGACTTCACGTGGTCACGGGAACTCTACGCCAACGTGCGTGCGCTGGCGCGAGACACCGACTCCACCGTGTATATGGTCCTGTTGGCGGCGATGGCCGTGCTGCTTGCGCGGAACTCGGGGCAGACGGACGTGGCCCTCGGCAGTCCCATCGGAACGCGAGACCTGTCGCAGCTGGAGGACATGCTCGGGCCGATCCTCACTCCTTTGGTGCTGCGATTCGACTTGGCTGACGATCCGAGTTTTGCCACCGTCGTCCGTCGTGCGCGCGATGCGATTCTGGATGGGCACCAGCATCAGGACGTGCCGTTCGAGACGCTGGTGCAGGCGCTCAATCCGGAGCGCTCGCTTGGACATTCGCCGCTGTTTCAGGTGGCGGTTGTGCTGCACAATGCTCCCAACGCCAGCGCCAGCCAGATTCACGGTGGCGGCGCGATCTACGACCTCACGGTCTTCGCCGTCGAGCGTGACGGGGCGATGACAGGGTCCATCGAGTATCGCGCCGACCTGTACGACGCTGAGACGATCGAGCGCATCGACGCGCAGCTGCAGGCCCTGTTGTCGGCTGTGGTCGTCAACTCGGCGCTGCGCGTCTCGAGCATCCCGCTGATCTCGCGGGAAGACGCGGCGGAGCTCGTTGGTCGCTTCAATCCGGCGCCAGCCGACCTCGACGTCAGCAGCGTGGTCGCGCAGTTCGCCCGAACTGCGACGACATTCCCCACCGCCATTGCGGTACAGTCTGCTGGTGCGACACTGACGTATGCGGAGCTCGATCAACGCTCCGCGGCGGTGGCGCACGCGCTTCGGGGGGCCGGTGCCGGCACCGGTTCGCTGGTCGCCCTGGCAACCGAGCGAGACGCCGGGCTGATGGTCGGACTCCTGGGCATCCTGCGCAGCGGTGCGGCCTATCTCCCAATCGACCTGTCGTATCCGGCCGAACGAATCAGCTTCATGATTCGCGATTCCGGCGCGCAGTATTTGGTCACTACAAAGACAGTATCACGGGAGTTCAAAGAGGCTGAACTTCCGTCATCCGTTCTTACGATCGACCACATCACCGCGGTAAATGGGGTCCATCCGTCCGATCTGCAGGATCTGACGACGCCGGATGCTGCTGCCTATCTGATCTATACCTCCGGTTCGACAGGGCTGCCGAAGGGGGTCAAGGTGTCGCACGGCGCGCTGAGCAACTTCCTCGGTGCGATGCGGCGCGAGCCGGGCATCACGGCGACCGATGCGGTCCTGTCTGTGACGTCCCTCGCGTTTGACATCTCGATTCTCGAACTCCTGCTCCCGCTGGTCACGGGCGCGCGAACGATCATTGTTGGCAAGGACGTGCAGAGCGATGGATCGGCACTCGCCGCACTGATGCGAACGGCGGCTCCGACGATCGTGCAGTCCACGCCGTCGGGCTGGCGCCTGTTGATGCAGGCGGGGTGGCTCGGCGCGCCGGGCGTCACTGCGATTGTCGGCGGCGAAACGATGCCGCGCGATCTGGCCGAGTGGCTCGAATCGCGGGTGGACCGCGTCTACAACGCCTACGGTCCGACCGAGACCACCGTGTGGTCCACGCTGGCACAGCTGGCGCCGGGCGACCCGATTACCGTGGGCCGACCAATTGCCAACACTCGTGTCTATGTGCTCGATGCAGCACAGCAGGTGCTGCCGATCGGGGTGCCGGGCGAGGTCTTCATCGGTGGTGCTGGCGTTGCGGACGGCTACCATGCCCGCCCGGAACTGACCGCCGAGCGCTTTCTTCAGGATCCGTTTCATTCTGGCGGGCGCATGTATCGCACGGGCGACTTCGGTCGTTGGCGCTCAGACGGTCGCCTCGAGCATCTCGGTCGCATGGATGGGCAGGTGAAGCTGCGCGGCTTCCGGATCGAGACCGGTGAGATCGAAGCGGCACTGCTGACGCAGCCGGCCGTTTCGGCCGCGGTCGTTGGTATCCGCAACGGGGCCGAGAACGACCCGCGGCTGGTCGCCTGGGTGCGCCTCAGGGACGATGCTGACTGTACTGTGAGCGAATTGCGGCGTCATCTTCGCAGGTCGTTGCCCGAGTTCATGGTGCCGTCGATGTTGCTGTTAGTTGATGCGATTCCGCTGACGCCGAATGGAAAAATCGATCGTGCGGCATTGCCAGACCCGTTTGGCAACGCGATGGGAACGACGCGCGAGTTCGTCGAACCGACGACGCCGGCCGAGCGGATGATCGCGGAGATCTGGCGCGGGTTGCTCGGCGTGGAGCGCGTCGGCGCCACCGACCGGTTCTTCGATCTCGGCGGTCATTCGCTCCTCGCGATGCAGGCGGCCGCCGAAATTTCAGCGCGCGCCAGCGTACGGGTCGAGCCCCGGCTCCTGTTCTTCCGGACGCTGTCGGATCTGGCCGCGATCTGCGTGGCAGACCGGTCGGCACCCGCTCGGGCACTGCACACATGAACCTGTTCTTCTTCGGCTCGTCTGGGCGACAGCTCTTTGGCGCCTACCATGCGCCGCCGGCCTCCGTGCCGACACGTGGCGCCGCACTGCTGTGCCCTCCGTGGGGGCTCGAGTATCTTGTATCGCATCGCATCTTTCGGCGGCTCGCGGTCAGGCTGTCCGAGGCTGGCTATCACGTGCTGCGCTTCGACTACTATGGCACTGGTGACTCCGCGGGTGAGCGTGACGAAGGTGATCTGACGTCATGGGAATCGGACGCCAATACCGCCGCGGACGAACTGCGCGACATGTCAGGGATGGCCACTTTCGCCACGATTGGTGTCCGCCTCGGCGCGGTGGTGGCCTGGCGCGTGGCGACCCGCCGGTCGGACGTACACACCACGTTGCTCTGGGATCCCGTCGTGCAGGGAACGTCGTACGTGCGCGAGATGGTGGCAGCACAGCAGGAGATCGACCGCTGGCTGGTTGTGCCCGTCAAGAAGCAGCGATCGCCCGAAGGAACGCACAACGTGCTCGGCTTCCCGCTGACCGCCGCGATGCGGACGACCATTGAGGCCATCACGCCGGAGGCCTTCGAGACACCAACACGAGCGAACGTGAAAGTGTTCAACTCGGACGACGCGTCGGGGAGCAGTGATCTCTACCGCGCGCTGCACGCGGCGGGAACGCCGTTCCATGCCGAAACCATCGCGGGGCAGACACCGTGGCGCGAAGATGAAGCAATCGGCGCCAGCGGGCTGTCGGTGCTGGTGCTGGAGCGCATGGTGGAGGTGCTCCGCTGATGCTCTCGCTGCGAGAACGGGTCGTCCGCTTCGGACCCGGTGACGGGCTGGCCGGTATCATCACCACGCGTCGCGAGCCCGGCAGCGAGGCACTGCCGTGCGTCGTCATCATCAACGCCGGTATCATTCACCGCGTCGGACCCAATCGCCTGTACGTGGACCTCGCGCGAACGATCGCGCTGCTGGGGTTCACCGTTTTGCGTTTTGATCTGGCTGGCCTTGGCGACTCGGCCGCGATGCGCGGCACGATGTCGCTCGATGAGTCGGCGTTGCACGATGTGCAGCAGGCCTTCGCCTTCCTCGCCGCGTCGCGCGGTGCCACGCGCTTCCTGGTGGTGGGGCTCTGTTCTGGCGCCAACTACGGCATCCAGACGGCATTCATGGAGCCTCGCGTTGACGCCGTGCTTGCCATCGATCCTTCGGTGGCGCGTACCAGACGCAGCACCATCGTGCACTTCGCTCGTCGATTGAAGCACATGGCAACGATGCGCGAGTTCATCGCGTTCCGGCACCCGATTTTTCGACGCACGTTGGGAGATCGGCGGAGCATGGCTGCCGCACAGGCGGCTGCCGGGCAGAGTGAGCGGCGGGTGGAGATCGCGGCCGCCACCACGGCGTCGTTGGCAAATGTCACCACTGAGTTGAATCGCACCATGGATCGTGGTATGCGGCTGATGCTGGTGTTCACGGGTGGCGTCAATCACATGTACAACTACCAGAAGCAGTTGTTTGATCTGCTGCCCGATGTGGACTTCCGCGACCTGCTCACGCTCCGCTACATGCCGGAGACCGACCACACCGTCAGCGATCTTGACAGCCGTCGTGAACTGATGGCAGACGTCACGGCGTGGCTGATGATGGTCTTCACCGAGGCGCGCCACCCAGCGGAGCAGGGCTTGGCGCTCGTGCCGTCGGAACGGCGCTCGTGACCGCTGGCAGTGCGGTGCACGTGCTGCTGCAACTCGGGCGGCGTTCCGCTCCGCGCCGTCGGCTCTTCTGCATGCCCTATGCAGGGAGTGGTGTTGCACCGTATCGGCTGTGGTTCAAGGCACTACCCGAGGATGTCGAGGTGCTGGCCGTGCAGTTGCCCGGTCGTGAATCGCGCATCTTCGAGTCGCCGCTGACGTCAATCGCCGACATGGTGGCGGCGATTGCGCCAGTGGTGGACGCGGCGACCGACCTTCCATACGCCATCTTCGGGCACAGCATGGGCGCGCTGCTGGCGTTTGAATTGGCAGCAGCACTCGAGGTACGAGGATCTCGCCCGCCCTCGCATCTGTTTGTGTCGGCGCACCGCGCGCCCAATCAAGAGAATCCGGACTCCCCGATGCATGGATTGCCGGAGCCCGCATTTCTCGAGACGATGCAGCGACGGTACGCCGCGATTCCCGACGAGATTCGCGCCGAACCCGAGTTGCTCGCGCTCCTGTTGCCGACGCTGCGCGCGGATCTGACGGCAGTCGAGACATACGAATACACGCCGGGGCGGGTTGTACGCTGTCCGGTGTCGGTCTACGGCGGCGCGGATGACAAGCATCCGCGGCCCGACCAGCTGCCCGGCTGGATGCACGTGACTGGGCAGCTTCCGCGGGTGCAGCTCTATCCGGGTGGCCACTTCTACTTGCACACGCAGAGTTCGGTCCTACTGGCCGACCTGTCGGCGCAATGGGACGCGACCGAGGCTGCGGCGATGTCGGCATGAGCCGTGGACCAGGCGTGCCAGCGGGCAAGGCGCCGATCGCGATCGTTGGAATCGGCTGTCGCTTTCCCGGCGGAATCGTCGATCCGGAGACGTTCTGGCACGTCGTGGCCAACGGCGTCGACGCCATCACGGAGATTCCCGTCGAGCGCTTCGACGTGGCACCATTCTTCGATCCGCAACCGGGCAAGCGAGGCCGCATCTCGACACGTTGGGGCGGATTCATCGAGCAGCGGCTCGACGAATTTGACGCCATGTTTTTCGGCATCTCCAGCGCCTACGCCGAGCGCCTCGATCCGCAGCAGCGCTTGTTGCTGGAGACGAGTTGGGAGGCGCTGGAAGACGCGGGACTCGACAGTGCCAGTCTGGTGGGATCGCGCACGGCAGTGTTCGTGGGGCAATGGCTGAGCGACTTTGAGCACCGCGTGTTCGCGAACCCAGCAAACATCGACTTCCAGATGGCGATGGGCAGCGGGCGATACGCCTCGGCTGGTCGTGTGTCGTTTGCCTTCGGCTTCCGCGGTCCGTCACTCTCGATCGATGCGGCGTGCTCGTCCGGACTGGCCTCGGTGCACCTGGCCGTGCAGAGCCTGCGCACGGGCGAGAGCGCGCTGGCACTGGCTGGTGGGGTGAACCTGATCCTCGAGCCGCACATCCATCTGGCGTACTCGCATAGCCGGATGATGGCGCCTGATGGTCGCTGCCGGTTCGGGGACGCGACGGGCGCGGGGTATGTGCGCGCCGAGGGCGCGGGCATGGTGGTACTGAAGCGCCTCGATGATGCCATTGCCGACGGCGATCGGGTCTATGCCGTGATCCGCGGTACCGCGGTGAACAACGATGGCGACAGTAGTGGCGCGCTGGGCCGGCCAAGTCGCATCGGGCAGGAGGAACTGATTCGCAGCGCATTGCGCGACGGCGGCGTGCACCAGTCGCAGCTGACGTACGTGGAGGCGCACGGCACCGGCACGAAGGTTGGCGATCCGGTGGAGATCGACACGCTGGCCAGAGTGCTGGCCGATGACCGGCCGGCTGACGCAGCAGCGACGTGGATCGGGTCGGTAAAGACGAACTTCGGGCACACCGAGGCCGCGGCGGGTGTGGCGGGATTGATCAAGACCGCGCTGATGATGCAGCATGGGCAGATTCCACCCAGCTTGCATTTCGTGACACCCAATCCCGAAATCGCATGGGACACGCTGCCAGTGGCGATTCCGACATCGCTGATGCCATGGCCGGTACCGGAGGATGAGCGGTTTGCGGGCGTGAGTTCATACGGTATCGGGGGCACCAATGCGCATGTGGTGCTGCAAGGTGCGGTGAGTCCAGGCGCGGGACCGGCCGACGAGCCGGTTGACTCGCGCGCGCAACTGCTGGTGCTGTCGGGGCATACGCGCGATGCGCTGCGCTCCCGGATTGCGGGCATGGCGGCCTGGCTGGAGAGCGGTGCTGGCGCATCGTTGCCGCTGCAGGTGACGGCACGCACGGCCGCCCTGCGTCGGGACCGCTTCACATACCGCGCGAGCGTGGTGGGGCGAACGGCGGCCGATGCAGCGGCGGCGCTGCATGCGTTGGTGGTCGATGATCAGCCGCGACAGCTGACGGCGAAGCGTATCGGGTTCGTGTTCCCGGGGCAGGGCTCGCAGTGGGCCGGTATGGCCCGCTCGTTGCTCGATGCCGAACCGGTGTTCGCGGCCGCGATCGAGGCCTGCGCGGCAGCGATGCGTCCTCACCTCCGCTGGTCGCTGCATGACGTGCTGCGTGCTGACGCGATGTCGGAGGATATCGATGTGGTGCAGCCTGCGATATTCGCGATGCAAGTGGCATTGGCCGCACTCTGGCGCTCGTGGGGGGTGGTGCCGGCGGGAGTGGTCGGCCACAGCATGGGCGAAGTGGCGGCGGCGTATGTGGCCGGCGCGCTGTCGCTGGACGATGCGTGCCGGATCATCTGCGTCCGCAGCCGCCTGATGCGAGAGGTGCGCGGCACGGGCGGTATGGCGGTGGTGGAACTCTCGGCCGACGATGCGCGCGCGGCGCTGGCACCGTTCGGTCGTGCGCTGTCGGTGGCTGCCGAGAATTCGCCCCGGTCATCGGTGGTAGCCGGTGACCGAAGCGCCCTCGATTCCCTCGTCGCGGAGCTGACGGCCCGCGGCGTATTCGCGAAGCTCGTGCGTGTCGACATGGCGTCGCACAGTCATCATGTCGATCCGCTGCTGCCAGCCCTGGCCGAGGCGCTCGCGGCCACGGCACCGGTGGACACAGGGGTGCCGATGTACTCCACCGTGCACGGCGCCGTAGTGCACGGCTCGGCACTCGATGCCGCGTACTGGTGCGAGAACCTGCGACGGACCGTGCGGTTGAGTGACGCGGTGATCGCGATGGCGGACGCGTCGATCGACCTGTTCATCGAAGTGAGCCCGCATCCGGTACTCACGTCGGCGCTGGTCGAGACGCTGGAGGCCCGCGATGATGACACGGTGGTGCTGCCATCGATGCGCCGCGACGTGGACGGCCGCACTGCGATGCTGGAGGCGCTGGGCGCCGTGTACAGCGCCGGCGTAACACCGGCCTGGGCCGGAGCGTTTGCAGCCGGCACGGCGCTGGTGGCATTGCCGACCTATCCATTCCAGCGCGAACGCTGCTGGTACGAGGACGCGTCGACGGGCACGCCACTGGCCGCGCGAGCCATGGGTACGGATGTGTTGCTGGGAGCGCGGATCAACACCGCGGCCGACGGCGGCGGATCAGAGTGGGACCTGCGGCTGGATGCTGCGTCGGCGCCATGGATTGCTGATCACGTAGTGCGTGGGTCGGCGCTGGTGCCGGCGGCCGCCGTGGTGCAGGCCATGTTGGCGGCGGCGCGTGAGCTGTTTGGGTCGCAAGCGACGACGATTGAATTGCGGTCGGTGCGATTCGCGGAAGCGATCCCGTTTGCTGCGCAGGGCATGGCATCGTTGCGCCTGACGGCCACGCGTCCGGCGCCTGGCGTGCTCGCGATGCAGGTGCGCGCCCGCGATGTTGGCGACTCGTCGGTATGGCGCACGGTGGCACATGGCCGCGCCGTCGACCTGACCGGTACGCTCGAGGCAGCGGCACCGACGTGTGTGGCGCGGACCGATGCGCTTCCGACGCATGATCGCGTGGCCGACTCGCATTACGTCTCGATGCAGGCGCGGCGGCTGGTGTATGGTCCGGCGTTCCGGGTGGTGCGCGATGTCCGCATGCTCGGCGCGAAGTCCGATGCAGTGCTGACGGTTCCGACCGACACTGCGGTCGGCAACGTGCTGCTGCTGGATGGAGCGCTGCAGGTGCTGCTGGATCTGGCCCCAGCGACGGTGGCTGGCGCCGACGAGACGCTGGTGCCGGTTTCGATTGCCCGGCTGCGCGTTGTGCAGCCGGCGTGGCCCGCCTCAGCCGTGATGCAGGCGAGCGTGAACACATCGGACTCGGCACCGGGGCTTCGCGGCCGCGTGCAGCTGGCCACCCGCGACGGGCAGGTCCTCTGTGATGCCGACGGGGTGGAATTTGCGGTAATCCGCGGCGCGCCCGCCGACGAGTTGCCCGCATTCCGTCTCCGCGCTGTGTGGGAGCCGGTCGTGTTGTCAGCGGCGCCGGATCGCGGGCCCGAGTCGTGGCTGGTGGTGGCCGAATCGACCGCCGAACTCGGTGCAACGGAGCGAGAGCTGCGTTCCGCTGGTGACCGCGTGACCGCCTGCTCGCCGAGCGATCTCCTGCAGATCGCATCGTTGCCGGATGGAGTGACGGCGATCGTCGTGCTCTCGGCCCTTGGTGTCACGGCGGCGCCGGCTGCGGCAGCCGACGTGGCACTGCGTCAGGTGTACGATGTGCCGCTGCGGGTGCTGCAGCTGGCGCTGGCAGCCGCTGTCGCGCCGACGCGCATACTGCTGGTGACACGGGGGGCAGTTGCGGCACACGTGAGTGCCGAAGTGACCTCGCCCGTTCAGGGTGTGCTGTGGGGGCTGGGGCGAGTGGCGCAGCGCGAACACCCGGAGCTGGCCGTGCAACTGGTGGACCTCGACGGCACGCAATCCGAGGAGGAACAGTGTCGTACGCTGTCGCGCATTGCACGCGCTACGCCAGAGGACGCCGAGCTGGCCGTGCGCGATGATCTGATGCTGGCAGCCCGCATTGTACGCGTGCCGACCAGTGACGCGCCGGCGATTGATGGTGCGACTGATGGTGCGATTGACGCGGTGTACGGCGCCGAAGTGCAGACACCGGGGCTGGTGGACACTTTGCAGTGGCGGCGCGTGCCGCGCGCGGAGCCTGGCCCTGGCGAGGTGGAGATTGCCGTCGCTGCCACGGGACTGAACTTCATCAATGTGCTGAGCGCACTTGGCACGTACCCCGATGCCCCTGGCGGTGTGGGGCCGTTGGGTCTGGAATGCGCGGGCCATGTGGCGCGCATTGGCGCCGGCGTCGAAGGCCTGGCCGTGGGGGACGCGGTGGTGGCCGTCAGTGAGACGGCTCTCGGCAGTCATGCACTGGCGCGGGCGGCACTCGTAGCCCGTGTGCCGGACGGCATCGACCTGGTGCAAGTGGCGGGATTTCCGATTGCGTTCCTGACTGCGGCGCGTGCCCTGATCGATGTGGGTCGATTGCAGCGTGGTGAGCGCGTGCTGATTCACTCCGCTGCCGGTGGCGTGGGGCTGGCCGCCTTCCAGGTGGCGCAGCGTGCCGGTGCCGAGATCTATGCAACTGCGGGGACGCCAGAGAAGCGCGCACTGTTGCAGTCAATGGGCGCGGCGGGCGTGTTCGACTCGCGGACCGGCGATTTCGGTGACGAAGTGCTGCGGGCAACAGGTGGACGGGGAGTGGATATCGTCCTGAACTCGCTGACGGGCGCGGCGATCGACGAAGGATTGCGTGTGCTGGCGCCATATGGCCGCTTCGTGGAGATTGGCAAGCGTGACATCTTTGCCGACCGCGCGATCGGCATGGCGACGCTGCGGAAGCAGGTAGTGGTGACGGCGGTAGACCTGCTGGCACAGCTGCGGGAGCGCGCCGACGCGCTCGGTGACACACTGCGCGACCTGCTACGCCAATTGGCGGCGGGTGAGTTGACGCTGCTGCCATCGCAGGTGTTTCCGGCGGCACAACTAAGCGATGCGTTCCGGGCATTCCTGCCGGGTACCCATGTCGGCAAGGTGCTGATTGCGCATTCGGTCAGCGACCTGCTGCTGCTGCCGGCGAAAGCGCAGGTCACGGTTCGCGCCGATGCGACGTACCTGATCACCGGCGGACTTGGCACACTGGGGCTGACGGCGGCGCGTTATCTGGTGGGTCGTGGTGCGCGCACCGTGGTGCTTGTGGGACGTTCGGCGGCGGGTGCCGCAGCACAGGAGCAACTCGACCGTATGCGCCATACCGGCGCGTGTATTCAGACGGTGGAGCTGGACATCGGCGACCACGCGCAGGCCGAACGCCTGCGTGACACGCTCTCGACGCTGCCGCCGCTGCGCGGCGTGATTCACGCCGCTGGCGTGCTGGATGACGGGATGCTCACGGCGCAGAACCCCGCACGCATGCGCACAGTGGCGGCGGCGAAGTTGATCGGTGCAATGAACCTGCAGGCAGTGCTACCACTGCAGGGGCTGGATTTCTTCGTGTCGTATTCGTCGGTGGCATCGGGACTGGGCACGCGTGGCCAGGCGAACTATGCTGCGGCGAATGCGTTCCTCGATGCGCAGGCGCACGCGCTGCGTGGGCGTGGCATTCCGGCCACCAGCATTGGGTTCGGGCCGTTTGCGGGAACTGGCTTGACCACCGATGGCCGCGGCCTCGAGATGTTGCGTGTTGGCGGGCTGCGCGCGCTGCGGCTGGCGCATGCCGACGCCGCGCTGGATGCGATCGCGGGTGGTACGCACGCGCACGAGATGGTAGCGAATCTGGATGCTGTGACATGGATACGGCAGCATCACGGCGCCGCTGAAGCACGACGTGTCGCGGCACTGTTGCCCAGGTTGGGGCGTGCGGTTGAGGCGGCACCGGCGGCGGTCGGCGCCGATTTGCGCGAGCGACTGGCGGCGATGGTGGGCGAACGGCAGCGGCGCGATGCGATGCGTGCGTTCGCCCGCCAGGAAGTGGCCTCGGTGCTGCGCGTGTCGCCAGATCGCGTGGATCCCACGAAGGCACTCAAGTCGCTGGGCATCGACTCGCTGCTGGCGCTCGACCTGCGCAATCGACTGGAGCGCGCGACCGCGCTGCGGCTCTCGGGCACGCTGGTGTTCTCGTATCCCACGGTGGAGGCGATTGCCGATCACCTTCGGGAGCAGTTGTTCCCTGCTGCGTCGGCGACGTCCGTTCCACCCATCGCGCCCGTGGCGACCGACCCGGCGCTGGTGGGTGTCGATGCGGAAGTGGACGCGCTGGCCGACACCCTTTCGACGATGACCGAGGAGGAGTTGCTGCGGCTGCTCGGTCAGACGGACATAGGGCACTCCTCGTGAGTGAGCTCGAGAGCCGACTGGCGCAGTTGACGCCGGCCCAGCGCAGTGCGCTGACAGCCAGGCTTGCGGCAAGTCGCGCGCGCACCGTGCCAGACGGTGCAATTGCGATCATCGGCATGGCATGCCGATTTCCCGGCGGTGCGAATTCGCCAGACGCGTTCTGGCGTCTTCTGGATTCGGGAGTCGATGCGATCGAACCCGTGCCGGCTGAGCGATGGGACGCAGCGGCCTTCTTCGATGCGGACCCGGATGCGGTGGGCAAGAGCCTCAGTCGTGCCGCGGGATTCATCACTGGTGTCGCAGACTTCGATGCCGAGTACTTCGGGATTGCGCCGTTCGAGGCCCGGCAGATGGATCCGCAGCAGCGACTCTTTCTGGAAGTGGCGCTGGAGGCGTTGGATGCCGCGGGGCTGACGCGATCGCAACTGGCGGGCAGTGCCTGCGGGGTGTATGTCGGCGTGCATTCGCACAGCAACGATTACTACCAGATGCAGTCGGCGCTGCTGGAGACGGTGGACATCTATACCAGCACCGGCACGGCACACAGCGTGGTGGCCAACCGGCTGTCGTATTTTCTCGACCTGCGTGGGCCGAGCATGGCGATCGATACCGCCTGTTCATCGTCGCTGGTGGCACTGCATCAGGCATGCATGAGTCTGCGCGCCGGTGAAAGTGATCTGGCGGTGACCGGTGGCCTGAATCTGATGCTGATTCCCGACTTCAGCGTGTCGCTGACGAAGTTGCGTGTGCTCTCGCCTAGTGGCCGGTGCCGCACCTTTGACGCCGCGGCGGATGGTATCGCGCGCGGTGAAGGATGCGGCGCGGTGGTGCTCAAGCGCGCGGTGGATGCCCTGCGCGATGGGGACCAGATTCTGGCGCTGGTGCGCGGCTCGGCCGTGAACCAGGACGGCGCCACCAACGGCATGACGGCGCCCAGCACCCCCTCGCAAGTGGCGGTGATTCGCACGGCGTTGTCGTCGGCTCGCGTCGAGGCGTCGCGGGTGAACTTCGTCGAGACGCACGGCACCGGCACGCCGCTGGGTGATCCCATCGAGGTGGAGGCGATTGCCACCGTCTACGGTGCCGCACGCGTCGAGGGTGATCCGGTGGTGTTGGGTGCGGTGAAGACGAACATCGGACACCTCGAGGGCGCGGCAGGCATTGCCAGCGTGATCAAGACCGTGCTGTGCCTGCAGCACCAGCGGATCCCGAAGAATCTGCACTTCGTAACGCAGAATCCATTGCTGCCGCCGGATGACCGCCAGATCACGCTGCCACTCGAGGCGCGTGCGTGGGCCGCACCGGGTGGCACGCGCATCGGCGCGGTGAGTTCGTTCGGGTTTGGCGGGACGAACGCACACGTGATCCTGGAAGAAGCACCGACGCCAGCACCCCCGCTGTCCTCGACCGCGCATGTGTTGGCTGATGGCACCACCATCGATGCCGAGGTGCTGCCACTGGTACTGTCGGCGCACTCGGCCGATGCGTTGCGCGCGCAGGTCGAGCAGTGGCGTTCCGCCCTGCGCACCACACTGCGCGACGCGGACGTTCGCGACCTCGCCTACACCGCTGCAGTGCGGCGGACAGCGTTTGCGCACCGCGTGGCGGTGACAGGCGCGGATGTGCATACGTGGGCGGATCGGCTGGATGCATGGGTGCGCGCCCGGGACCACGACACGCTACCGCCGCTCCCCCCGGGCGAGCGTCGCAAGGTGGCGTTCGCGTTCTGTGGTCAGGGCTCGCAGTGGTTTGCGATGGGCCGCGAGCTTGCCGCGCGTGAGCCACTCTTCCACAAGGCTCTGGCACAGGTGGCGACGGCGGTGTCGCGGCATGTGACGTGGAACCTGCTCGAGGAGCTGGCGCGCGACGAATTCACGTCACGGATCCACGAGACGGAGATCACGCAGCCGGCGATGTTCGCCATCCAGATGGGACTTGTGGCGCTCTGGCGGTCGTGGGGCGTGGAGCCGGACTTTGTGATCGCGCACAGTAGCGGCGAGATCGCGGCGGCCTGCACTGCCGGGGCCATCGATCTCGAGGAAGGCGCGCGGATTGCCGTGCTGCGTGGTCGCGCGGTGAGCCAGTCTGAAGGGCAGGGCGTGATGGTGGCGTACCCGATCTCGGCGGTGGATGCGTCGGTGCTCATTGCCGGAATGGAGGATCGGGTTGCGATTGCTGCGATGAACGGGCCGACTTCGGTGGTGCTGGCCGGGGATTCGGCGTCGCTGACGACCATCAACGACCAGCTGAAGGATCGTGGCATTGACGGGCGGTGGCTGCAGGTGCGTTACGCCTCGCACTGTCCGCAGATGGAGCGGCCAGCGGCGTGGTTGCACGATGCGCTGGGCACGGTGCAGCATCGCGCCCCGGTTGTTCCGATGTACTCGAGCATCAGCCACACGCTGGTTCACAACGCGATGCTGGATGCGTCGCACTGGGCGGTGGGTCTGCGGCGACCGGTGGATTTTGCAGGTGGCGTGCGGGCGGCGCTTGCCGCCGGCTGTCGTGCCTTCGTGGACATTGCGCCGCATCCGGTGATGGCCGGCAATGTGCGCGAGTGCGCTGAGGACGCCGGCCTGGATGTGGTGGCTGTTCCGTCACTTCGGCGCAACGTGAGTGATCGAGCGCAACTGATGCAGTCGGCGTGCGAGTTGTTCACGGCGGGTGTCGATCCGGACTGGGGCGTACTACTTGGTGCGCGCGGTCGCGTGGTGGCGCTGCCGGCCTATCCGTGGCAGCATGTGCGCTACTGGCTGACAGCGCCGCATGCGACTCGCGCTGTGCCCACCGCGCCGGCAGCGCCGGCGGCTTACACGAATGACGCCACGGTCAGCGAACTGCACGAAGTGCGCTGGGTCCCGGCTGTGGTTGTTGGTTCGCCCACATCGCCCTCGTCAGCGTGGGTAGTGCTCGGTGGCCCAGCGGAATTAGCGGCGGGTCTGGTGGCGCAACTGGCGCAGCGCACCGGCGTGCCGTGCCAGCGCCTGATCGCCGACGGTGACGAGGCGACGGTGGCGAGCGCGGTCGCATCGGGGTCCGGGGTGATCGACCTGCGTGCGTTGCACTCGTCGTCGGGCGGGTCAGTGGGCGAGGTGGCCACCAGCACCACGATGGCCGCGCAGCAGTTGCTGCGCCTGGCGGCGGCAGGCGCCGAGCAGGCGGAGTCGCCGTCGCGGGTCTGGATCGTGACGCGCGGTGCGGTGGCGGCGAATGCAGCGGAGCGGCCGGAGGCGGCCCAGGCTGCGGTCTGGGGGCTGGGTCGGGTGGCGGTGATGGAGATGCCGGCGACATTTGGCGGACTGCTCGACCTCGATCCGTCGGCGACTGCCACAGCGGACATCGATGCGATTGCCGATGCCGTCACACAAGCTTTCACCGAGTACGAGAGTGCGTTCCGCGCTGCGCGTCGTCTGGTACCGCGACTGCGTCCGATGCCCGTTACCGCGTCGCAGCCTGTATTACGCGCCGATGGCTACTATGTTGTGGCCGGTGGACTCGGCGGTGTCGGGCGCGTGGTGGCGCGGTGGTTGGTGGCGCAGGGCGCCACCCGCGTGCTGCTGCTCGGCCGGACCGCGTTGCCGGCGCGTGAACGCTGGAGCGACGGCACGATCGATGTGGAAACGCGCACGCGGATCTCGGCGGTGCAGCAGCTGGAAGCCTCGGGTGCGGTGGTCGAGGTGGCGGCGCAGGATGTGAGCGATACCGCAGCGATGCGGCGCCTTGCCGCCGCGCGTACGGCGTCGGGCTGGGGCTCGGCGTGTGGTATCCTGCACTGCGCCACCGATGTGCAGTTCGGACTGGTGGCGGAGATCACAGCCGACGCCGTGCAGGCAATGATGCGTTCGAAGATCGGCGGCGCCGAGTCACTGCTGGACGCTTTTGCGGCGGATGCGCCAGACTTCGTCGTACTGTTTTCATCAATGGCGGCCTGGCTGGGCGAGCGGGGACAGGGGGCATATGCGGCAGCGAATGCGGTGCTGGACGCGTGGGCACTCGCGCGGCGCCGGACCGGTGCACCGATCTCGGTGATCAACTGGGGCGCCTGGGAGGACACCGGGCTGGCGGCATCACGCGGCGGCGAATTGGTGACCGACGGCCTGCGGCAGCGCGGTGTGCTGCCGGTGCCACCCGCGGCGGCGACCACGGCACTTGGTGCCGTGATTGCACAGCGAGTTGCAGTGGCCACGGTGTTCCGCGCCGGCAAGTCGGAAATTGCGTCGCCAGCACTCGACCCGTGGAGCCTGTTGCGCGACCTGCCAGGTTCGGCACTGGCGGCGTCGGATGTCGTGAAGGTGTCGGTGCCAGACGAAGTGAGAGCAATTGCCGGAACGCGCGCGCAGCTGGCGCGAGTGACCGTGCTGGTGCGCGAGATCATCGCGGACACGCTGGGACTCGAAGCGGCGCCGATCGAAGTCGAACGCCCGCTCGGCGCGTTGGGCATGGATTCGTTGATGGCGATCCGGATCCGTCGTCGGTGCGAGCGGCTGTTCGAGATCACGCTGCCGGCCACAGCCCTGTTCAGCTATCCGACCGTCTCGGCACTGGCCGGCCTGTTGCTCGAGCGGCTTGGCCTCGATGCGGTGACTGAACCGCCCGTGCCCGCGGCCGCGACTGGTGGCGCTCCGATGTCACCCGCGATGACCGCGCTGTCGGATGACGAGGCACTGAACGCGTTGCGCACCCGTCGAACGGCACCGCGACGGAGCTCGACGTGAGCGCTGGCCGCGAATGGTCTGCGGTGAAGCTGGCACTTGCCGCGCAAGCCGCGCGGGACGCGCAGACGCCGGATGGCGAAGCCGGCCTGCTTTCCTCGGAACCGATCGCGATCATCGGCATGGGCTGCCGACTACCCGGTGGTGTACACGATCCGGAGCAACTCTGGACGCTGCTGGAGCAGGGTGTGGATGCCGTGACGCGGGTGCCCGCCGATCGCTGGGACCCGGCGAGCAACGACGCGGATGGGCCGGCGGGCGTGGACCCGACGCCGTTCGCTGGCTTGCTGGACGACGTGGTGGGTTTCGACGCCAGCTTCTTCGGCATTGCGCCGCGCGAAGCGGTGCGCATGGACCCGCAGCAGCGTGTGCTGCTGGAAGTGACGTGGGATGCACTGCGCGACGCCGGCTGTACGGTGGAGTCGCTACGCGGCTCGTCGACCGGCGTGTTCGTGGCGATCTACAACGACGATTACGCACGCAACCTCTTTCGCGACTGGGACGGCATCGACGCACACACCGCCTCGGGCAATTCACATGGCGTGTCGGCGGGGCGCATCTCGTACCTCCTCGACCTGCACGGGCCGGCGATTGCGGTGGACACCGCATGCTCGGCAAGCCTGGTGGCATTGCACACGGCCTGTCGCTCGTTGCGGGCTGGCGAAACGTCGATGGCCATCGTTGGAGCTGCGAGCATGCTGCTGGGGCCCGAGCAGACGATCTCACTGGCGAAGTGGGGCATGATGGCCCCCGACGGAAAGTGCAAGGCGTTTGATGCGTCGGCTGATGGATGGGTCCGCGGCGAGGGCGCGGTAACGCTGGTGCTGAAACGCCTGGCCGATGCCCTGGGTGACGGTGACCGTGTGCTGGCGGTGATTCGCGGGACGGCAGTGAACCAGGACGGTCGCTCGGCGGCGCTGACGGCGCCGAACGGACTCGCGCAGCGCGCCGTGGTGCGCGCGGCGCTGGCCAATGCGCGTATGTCACCATCGCGGATCACGTACGTCGAGGCGCACGGCACCGGAACGTCGGTGGGCGATCCGATCGAGCTGGAAGCGCTGGTGGACGAGATCGGGCGCACGCCCGGCGCTCCTTGCCTGGTCGGCACCGTGAAGGCGAACATCGGGCATCTCGAAGCTGCGGCGGGACTGGCTGGCGTGCTGAAGGTGGTGCAGTCACTGCGGCACGAGCGCATTCCTCCGCACCTGCACTTCACGTCGATCAACCCGCTGGTCTCACTGGATGGCACACGGCTGCGCGTTGAGCGGCATGGGGCAGCGTGGCCGGCCACAGACGAACTGCGCGTGGCCGGCGTGAGCTCGTTCGGGTTCGGCGGAACCAACGCCCATGTGATCATCGAGGAGGCGCCACGGATTCCGCCGCTGGAGCCGGTGGCCGATGGCCCATGGCTGCTGACCGTTTCGGCCCATGATCCGGTGGCGCTGCAGCAGTCCGCGGCCGACATCGTCGACGCCTCCGCACATGCGTTGCGCGATGTGGCGTGGACCCTGGCCGGTACCGATGCACTGCGATACCGGGTGGCGGTAGTAGCCGATCGGTACGAGGGCCTTGGTGAATTGCTGCAGGAGGCGGTTGGACAGCGGAAGGGCGCGACGGATGCCACCTCACGGGCCGCCTTCGTGTACTCCGGCCATGGCAGCCAGTGGCTGGGTATGGCGCGTGAGTCGCTGAACACGGATCCGGTGTTTGCGGCCTCGCTGGCCGCGTCGGATGCGATCGTGCAGTCGCATACCGGTTGGTCGGTGCTCGAGGCGCTGCGCAGTGATGCGTTGGCGTCACGCCTCGACGACACCTCGGTGTTCCAGCCGGTGCTGGTTGCGCTGCAGCTGGCACTCACCGACTCGTGGGCTGCGCTGGGCATTGAGCCGGCGGCGGTGGTCGGACACAGCGTGGGCGAGCTCACGGCCGCTTGTGTGGCGGGTGCGTTGACACGGGCCGAGGTGCTGCGGATTGCGGTGGAGCGCGGCCGGCTGATGCAGGCCATGGCCGTCGATGGCGCAATGCTCTCGGTGCAGGGTGACGAAATGGAAACACGCCGCGTGGTGAGTGTCGTGGACGGTGTGGTGCTTGCCGGCGAGAACGGGCCCGGCATGTTGACGCTGTCCGGCGAGTTGGCGCAGATCGAGCGGTGCCAGGCGGAACTCGAGCGAAGTGGTGCGAGCTGCCATCGGGTCCGCGTGACGCGTGCCTTCCACTCTCCCGCGATCACGGCGGCGGCGCAGGCGCTGGGGTCGTCGCTCACCGCGCTGGTGCCGCGCGCGACCACGATCCCGCTCTATTCGTCGGTGACCGGCGCACGCATGAGCGGCGTGCAACTCGATTCCGCCTACTGGGAGCGCAATGCGCGCGACGTGGTGCGCTTCGGTGCGGCCACCGAGGCGCTCCTCGCTGAGCACGACGGCTGCATCGTGGAAGTGAGTCCGCATCCGGTCCTTTTGGCCGCCGTTCACGCCACAGCGGCGGCGCGTGGCATACCATGTGTGACGGTGCCGACCTGGCGTCGTGCCCGCGGTGAGCGGGCAACGATGCGCCAGTCGGCTGGCACCCTCTGGTGTGCCGGTGTGCCATTGGACCGCAGCGCAACGTTCGACGAGCCGGGTAACCGGGTGTCGCTGCCGCCGTATCGCTGGCAGCACGTGGCAGCGTGGGCCGGCGCGCCGTTGCCGATCGGACGTCCGGACGCAACGGATGCGTCGTTGTTCACGATGCCTGGGCGGATGAGCGAAGTGCCCGCGTTGAACGCAATGGTGTTTGATAGTGTGGTGCGCGCGACCGACGCAATCGTACGCGATCACCGTGTGTGCGAGCGTGTCGTGGTGCCGGGAACGATGATCCTGCTCGCGGTGCTGGATGCGGCGCAACGCAGCCAGCCTCTGCTCGCCGCACTGCAGGGCATTGGCACAGTCGTGCTGCAAGACGTGGTGCTTGACCGGGCGCTGGCGATCGCGGAGGCTGGTGCACGGAACGTCCAGATTGTGCTGCGCGCTGAGAAGGACGGCGAAGTGTCCTTTTCGGTGTCATCCCGTCCGGCTGGCAGCGTGGCGACCGGTGCGTGGGACCGCCACGCCGCCGGGAGCGTCGTGCTGCGCCTGCCAGAGGTGCCGGCCATTTCGCGGACGGACCTGCTGGCGCGCTGCATCACCACCGCTGACGTGCACGCGCTCTACGCATCGCTGTCCGGCGCCGGGATTGCGCTGGGTGAGCCTTTCCAGCTCGTGACCAGCGTTGCGCTTGGTGTGGACGAGGCGGTGGCCACACTGACGTTGCATGATCCCGAGCTGGACGGGCCGGCGCAGCTCGCCAAGGGTGCCGCGCGGCTGGATGCGGCGTTGCACGCCATCACGACGCTGATCGAGGGCGTGCACGACGATAATGCGACCTGGCTCCCCGTAAGCTACGAGCACGTGATGGTACCGCATCCGGCCGCGATCGCCGGCAGTCATGTGGTGTTGCGAAGCGCGACCTCGCCTGGCGCGCGCGTGGCGGACGTCGTGCTGCTCGATGCGGCGGGGCAATCGGTTGGCGCTGTGCATGGTGTACGCGTGCAGCGCACCGATCGTGCACAGCTGGCGCGATTGGTTGGCGGTCAGCTTCAAACCCCCATGCCGGTGTACCGGATGGCATGGGAGCCGGTTGCGCCGACATCGTCAGCACTCGCCGCCAACGGCACATGGCTGGTATTCGAGGATGGTGCTGCGACGCCGATTGCCGACGCCATCGAGTTGGCGGGTAGTCGCGCGACGCGTGTACGACGGCCCGCGCTGCGCGATGCAGCGGAGGTCGACGCCGTGATGAAGGCGCTGCTGACACAGCTGCTGCCGCAGGGGGCGCGTGCACCGAGCGGTGTGGTGTTCGCATGGGGTCTGGATACAGCCGTCTCGAGCAGCACTGCCGGGGTGATGGACGGCGTGGTGACGATTGCGGGGAGCGCGATGGTGCTGGTGCGTGAACTGGCCACGCGCGGTGTGGCGCCGGCAGGAGGCGTACTGTTCGTGACACGCGGTGCCGCGAGTGTACCGGGTGACATCGTTCCCGGCAGTGTGGGTGGAGGTGCGCTCTGGGGACTTCGGAACACGGCGGCGGCCGAGCACCCTGAGCTGGGGCTGCGCGCACTGGATCTGTCGACGCAGGTAACCGCGAATCAGGCACCGGATGTAGTAGTGGAATGCGCCGCCACCGATGGTGAGGTGCGGGTGGCTCGGCGGGGCAGCGACCGCCTGGTCGCGCGACTGCGTGCCGTCGCTGTGCCGTCACCCGCAGCCGAACCGGTGGCGCTGGTCCCGCCGTTGCGCCCCGTGCTCGAAGCGCTGGCACCTACGCCATGCGTGCGGCGTGCACCGGATGCGGGGATGGTGGAGATCGCCGTCCAGGCCGCAGGCCTGAACTTCCGCGACGTGCTGGGTGCGCTGGGTATGGTCTCGCTGCCGACTGGCGCGTTGGGTGGCGAATGTGCTGGCGTGGTGAGTGCAGTGGGCAGCGGCGTGCGAAGCGTGTCCGTCGGTGACCACGTGCTCGCCTTTGCGCTTGGGGCACTGCGCACGCACGTCGAGGTGCCAGCTGACCTGATCGCGCCAATGCCGCCCTGGTTGTCGTTCGAGCACGCGAGCACGATACCGATTGCCTACATGACGGCCTGGCATGCGCTCGTCACGGTGGCTCGGGTGCAGCGTGGTGAGCGGGTGCTGGTGCACGCCGCGTCTGGCGGGGTGGGGCTGGCGGCGGTGCATCTGGCGCACTGGCTGGGTGCCACGGTGATCGGCACCGCAGGATCGCCGGCGAAGCGCGCGTACCTGCACTCGATCGGCGTCGCCGCAGTCTTCGACTCGCGCGCTGCGACGTTTCGCGATGCCCTGCGCGGTGCGGATGATCAGGGCACGATTGATGTGGTGCTGAATTCGCTGAGTGATGATTTCATCCCGGCGTCGATCGATGCGCTGCGGCCGGGCGGTCGCTTCATCGAGATCGGCAAGCGTGGCATCTGGAGCCCGGCCGATGTGGCGGCGCGGCGCAGCGACGTGCAGTACACGGTGTTCGATCTGTCGGACCTCGCTCCAGCCGACGCCGAGCGACGTGGTGCCATGCTGCGCGAGATCACCGCGCTGATCGGGTCCGGCGCGCTGCCGGTGCTGCCGACCAACGCATTCGCGCTCAGTGAGGCGGGGGACGCATTCCGCTTCATGGCGCAAGCGCGACACATCGGGAAGCTTGCACTTGTGATGCCGTCGCAACCATCGACGCTGCAGACGGACGGCACGTACGTCGTGACCGGAGCGTTTGGCGCACTGGGGCGCGGTGTGGTGGAGACGCTGGTGTCGCAGGGCGCGCGGAGCCTGGTATTGATGGCGCGTCGCATGCTCACCGACGCCGAGACGGCGACGTGGCTGTCCGCACTCGCAGCGCGCGGCGTGACGGCGCAGGTGGCGAGTGTGGATGTGAGTGATCGTCAAGCGGTGAGCGCGGCGCTGGACCATGCACGACGCACGCTGCCCCCGCTGCGCGGCATCGTGCACACGGCCGGTGTGAATGACGACGGAGCGATCGTGACGCAGACTGCCGCGCGCCTCGAGGGAGTGGCCCGCGGCAAGGTCGAGGGCGCGAACATACTGGATCAGTGCACGCGCGATGACGGCATCGAGTTCTTCGTCGCGTTCTCTTCTGCATCGGGCGTGCTGGGCTGGCCGGGCCAGGCGACCTACTCGGCGGCCAATACCGCGCTCGATCAGGTGATGACGCTGCGTCGGGCCAGCGGCCGCAATGCCGTGAGTCTGCAATGGGGCACGTGGGCTGGCGGTGGCATGGCGACGCGCGTGGCCGATGGCGAGCGACGATTTGCCGCGTCGGGTATGGAGGCGATGTCGGCGGATGAGGCGCTCGCGCTCTGCATGGCGCTGCGTTGCACGAGCGCGGATCGCCTGCTGGTGATGCGTGCCGACTGGGGCGTCTTTGCCGACTCCCGCCCCCGGGATGCGGCGCTGTATTCGCTGCTGCCCGTATCGGTGCGCGCTGCCTCGGCCGTCTCCACCGCGCCGACCGTCGCACGAATCGCACTCCACTCGCAGGTGCAGTCGCTGCCCGAGTCGCTGCGCGCCGACGCGGTGCGCGACGCAATCATGCGCATGGCGACCCGCGCGCTGGGTGTGCCGCCAACCGCAGTGCTGGATGGCGCGCGTGCGCTGCGCGACCTGGGGCTCGATTCACTGATGGCGGTGGAATTACGGAACACGATCGGTGCGGCGCTGGAACGCACGTTGCCGGCCACGCTCCTCTTCGAGCACCCCACGGTGGACGCCCTTGCGGCGCATGTACTGGCGCTGCTCGCGGCCGAGACGCCGCTGGTGACTGCGCCACCGCTGATGCCCGCTTCACCAGCCGCGCTGCGCGACGTCGAGTCACCAGCACCGTCGGCGTCGTCCGCTGACCTCGCCGCGATGAGCGATGACGACGCCGAGGCCATGCTGCTGGCCGAACTCGCCGCGCGCCCGACAGCACCGCGTTCACCGCGATCGAGATGACCATGGAAGCGCTGTCCCCTGTCAAGCAGGCACTGCTCGAGATCCGTGAGCTTCGTGCACAACTCGCACAAGTCGACGCTGAGCGGCATGCACCGGTGGCGATCGTCGGCATGGGACTGCGCATTCCAGGTGGCGCGAACGATCCAGCGGCATTCTGGGACCTGTTGCGCGACGGTCGAGATGCCATCACGGAAGCGCCGGCGGATCGCTGGGACAACACCACGCTCTACGATGCCGATCCGGACGTGCCGGGCAAGGTGTCGACACGGTTCGGCGGCTTCCTGCGCGATGTCGACCAGTTCGATGCCGACTTTTTCGGTGTGTCGCGACGGGAGGCGGAGTCGATGGATCCGCAGCACCGCATGCTGCTGGAGGTGACATGGGAAGCGCTCGAGCGCGCGGCGATCTCACCGGATACGCTGGCGAATACCAACGCCGGGTTCTTCCTGGGTATTGCGAACAGCGACTACTGGCGCAAGCTCTATGGCGATCCGATGTCGATCGACGTGTACGCGGGAGTAGGTGGTGCGTTGTCGGTGGCGGCTGGCCGCTTGGCGTACTTCCTCGGTGCGCATGGCCCGACGCTTTCGGTGGATACGGCCTGCTCGTCATCTCTGGTGGCGATCCACCTGGCCTGCCAGAGCCTGCGCCGCGGCGAGACCGATCTCGCGGTGGCAGGCGGTGTGAGTCTGATCCTGTCTCCGGAAGGCACGATCAACTTCAGCAAGGCGCGCATGATGGCGCCCGATGGCCGCTGCAAATCGTTCGACGCCTCGGCCGATGGCTACGTGCGCAGCGATGGCTGCGCGATGATCGTGCTGAAGCGCCTGCCGCAGGCGGAAGCAGATGGTGACCGGGTGCTGGCCGTGATCCGCGGCAGCGCGGTGAACCAGGATGGTCGCAGCAATGGGCTGACCGCCCCGAATGGCGTGGCGCAGGAGGCCGTGATGCGTCAGGCGCTGCATGACGCCGGGCTCCCGGCGGCGGCGGTGCAGTACGTGGAAGGGCATGGCACCGGCACATCACTGGGCGATCCGATCGAACTGCGTGCGGTGGGGGCTGTGTACGGTGCCGCCCGCAACGCTGATGCGCCGCTGATCATCGGGTCGGTGAAGACCAACCTTGGTCATCTTGAAGCGGCGGCTGGGGTGATCGGCGTGGCGAAGGTGGTGCAGTCGCTGCGGCATGAGACCATTCCGCCGCATCTGCACACCACCGCGCCAACGCCGATGGTGGACTGGGATGCCATGCACCTGCGTCTACCTCGCGCGGACGGCGAGCCGTGGGTGCGCGGTGACGCCCCGCGTGTGGCGGCGGTCAGTTCGTTCGGCTTCAGCGGCACCAACGCGCACATCATCATCAGCGAAGCCGCGCCGCAATCTGCCGCCGCTCCGCGTGCGGAGCGTACGACACACGTACTCCCGATTGCCGGACGCACGCCATCGGCGGTGCGGACACTGGCGGCGCAGTACGCCGATGCGCTGGATGGTGCGTCACCCATCGCGCTGGCAGACCTCACCCAGACCCTCTCGGTGGGGCGTACCCACCTGAAGTGGTCGAGGCAGGCGGTGGTAGCGCGCGACCGCAACGAGGCAGTGGTGCGGTTGCGTCAACTGGCGGAGCATGGCCGCGTGCGCCAGCCGGGCAACGAGGCGCGTCCACGGATCGCGTTCCTCTTCACCGGGCAGGGTGCGCAGTTCACTGGAATGGCGCGTGACCTGTACCAGACTGCGCCAGTGGTGCGTGAGGTGCTGGACCGTTGTGACGCGGTGATCACGCGCGAGCTCGGCGAGCCGCTGCCGGAAATACTGTGGGGCCCGCGATCCGCACAATTGCTCGACGATACGCGCTACAGTCAGCCGGCGATCATCGCGATCGAGCTGGCGATGGCGTCGCTCTGGCGCAGCTGGGGTGTCGAGCCTGCGGCGGTGGCGGGGCACTCGCTGGGTGAGTTCGCTGCAGCGGCATTCACAGGGGTAGTGTCGATTGAAGATGCGTTGCGCCTGGTGATTGCGCGCGCAAGCATGGTAGACGGGATCGCCGCCGACATCGGTGCGATGACGGTGGTGTCGGCGCCTCGCGCACGCGTCGAGGCGATGCTCGGCGGATTTGTGGCGGGAGCAGTCGAGCTCGCGGCCGACAACGGACCATCACAGATCGTGCTCACGGGGCCGATCCCTGCGCTGACCGCTGCCGAGTCGGCGCTGGCGGCGGCGGGGATCGAGTTTCGGCGGCTGCACGGTGTGCGCCACGCCTTCCACTCGGCGGCGCTGGATGCGGTCCTGCCGGCATTTGAACGGCTCGCCCAGTCGATTCCGCTCTCGGCACCCCACCATGCCTGGGTATCGGGATACACCGGCACACTGTTTTCGCCGGGCGAGGCACCATCGTCGCGCTACTGGGCGCAACAGACACGCGGCACGGTGCGCTATCACGACATGGCGCGCGAGCTGTTGCGGCTGGGCATGAACACCTTCGTGGAGGTGGGACCGCATCCAGTGCTGGCGTCGCAGGTGGCAGAGATCGTCGAAGCGATGCGGGCGGCTGGTGCCATGATGGCCGAGCCGTTGCTGCTGCCATCACTGCGCCGCAACAACGAGGGTTGGGCGATCATTGCCGAGTCGGTGGCGCAGTTGTATGCCGCTGGCGGCGACATCGACTGGGTTTCGTTTTCAGCGCCATACGCGGGAGATCGCGTCGAGCTGCCGACGTACCCCTTCGAGCGGCAGCGCTACTGGCTGCGCGAGGAACCAGTGAGACAGCCGGTGGCGTTCTCGACATCGGCATCGCGCCGCTGGACCGCGACACTTCGCCGCGCAACCGCGCAGGCGGCGCAGGCGCCGATCGGCGTCGATGTACCAGCATTTCCGGCGTTCTGGTCCCAACTATCCACGCTATCCACGGCACTGATCGTCGACACGATCCGCGAACGTGATGTCTTCATGCGGGCCGGTGACGCGGCGACGCAGGATGAAGCGGCAGAGCGCTGTGGCTTCATCGCGTCGCAGCGACAGCTACTCGGCCGCTGGCTGCAGCGACTCGTGCGCGAGGGATATCTGCGTGCGAGCGGCGACCAGTTCATCAGCGATGTGCCGCTGCCATCGGCCGGCTCGCGCCAGCTGCTCGAGGCGGTGTGCACGTCGCAGACGGTCGATACGGCGATCACGGACTACGTGCGTAACTGCGGGCGATTGCTGGCGGATGTGATGACGGGTCGGGCGAATGCGCTCGAAACGCTCTTCCCCGATGGCTCGTTCGCCGTGGCCGAGGCACTCTACACGCGCGGCTCAGCCGCGCGCTACATCAACGCACTGGCGGCGGCGGCAATTGCACCGCTGGCCGAGCATCCGCCGGAACGGCGAGCGGCGCGTGTGCTGGAGATCGGTGCTGGCACGGGCGGCACAACGTCGGCGCTGATTCCCGAGCTGGCCGGCAGCGGTACGGAGTACTGGTTCACGGATGTGTCGGACACCTTCATGGGTCGCGCGCATGACCGGTTCGGCGCGCAAGTCACGTTACACACCGCGGTGTTCGATGCCGATCGTGGTGGTGCCGTGCAAGGTGTACCGGAAGGGGCGTTCGACGTGGTGACGGCGGCCAATGCGATTCATGCGGCGCGGAATCTCACGGCGGCGCTCGCGAATGCACGTGCGCTGCTGGCCCCAGGTGGTTTCCTGTTACTGGTCGAGACCGCGGTGCACCATGACTGGTTCGACATCAGCACGGGACTGATCGAGGGGTGGCAGCACTTCGAAGATGACCTGCGGCACGACGTGCCGCTGCTGAACATCGAGGCATGGACGGCCGCGTTGCAGGCGGGCGGGTTCGAGGAGGTGCGCGTGTTCCCGGAACCGGGGTCACCGGCCGCAGCGCTGGGCCAGCACGTGATCGTCGCGCGGGTCCCGGAGTTGGTGGGCGGTGAGACCGAGTCTGCGATGGCAACGGCGCCGGCAATGGCGACGGTGCGTGCGACGGCGAACGTGGCTGACGAACGCGCGAAGGTGGTGGTGTCGCTCGACCGGCTGCAGGGCGCGGCACCGTCGGAACGCATCACGCGGTTGCAGGACATCGTCGGCGATGCCGTCTCCGAGCTGCTGCGCCGTGGTCCGGATGAGCGACTCGATCCGCATGACCGCCTGATGGAGCATGGGATCGATTCGCTGATGGCGGTGCAGCTTCGTGGGGCGCTGTCACGCGGGCTGGCCATCGATCCGCCGCTGCCGGCCACGCTGATCTTCGAGCATCCCACCATCGACGCCATCGCGCGGCATCTGCTGGCGCGGCTGTTCCTCGTGGCCGCGACCGTTGATTCCGCGCCGCCGGCGAGCGAATCGGGTGTACCAGCCGACACCGTCTCGGAACGACAGGTACGAGCCATGAGCGACGCCGACATCGCGGCACTGCTCGAAGCGCGCTACGGCTCGGCGCCCACAGGTAACGACGAATGACGGGACGTGGTTTGCGATGAGTGCCGAGCTTTCACCGCTGCAGCGCGCGTTTCTGGCGCTGGAAGAGACGCGTGCGCGACTTGCCACGGCCGAAGGCCAGCAGCGCGAGCCGATCGCAATCATCGGAGTCGGCTGCCGCTTTCCGGCCACCGCCACCAGTCCTGCCGGCTACTGGCAGCTGCTGCGCGAGGGCCGCTCCGGCGTGAGCACCGTGCCGGCCGCGCGATGGGACCATGCGCCGTTCTTTGATCCCAGCGGGAAGCGCGAAGGCACCACATATGCACAGCACGCCGGCTTCATCAGTGCGCCGGTGGAGGCCTTCGACGCCAGCTTCTTCGGCATCTCGCCGCGCGAAGCGGCGGCGATGGACCCGCAGCAGCGACTGCTTCTCGAGGTGACATGGCAGGCACTGGAGCATGCCGGCATTGCACCGGATCGGCTGGTAGGCTCCGCGACGGGTGTGTTCACCGGCATTGCGGCGGGTGACTACGCCCAACTGCAGCTGCGCGGCGGAACACTGGCCGACATCGATGCGCACTACGCATCGGGCATCGCACACAGCATTGCCTCGGGACGGGTTTCGTACCTCCTCGGCCTGCAGGGCCCCAGCCTGTCGATCGACACTGCCTGCTCGTCGTCGCTGGTGGCGGTGCACCTGGCCTGTCAGAGCCTACGCACGCGCGAATCGAACATGGCGCTGGCGGCCGGAGTCAACCTCATTCTCACGCCCGAATCGTTCATCGCATTCAGTCGCACACACATGCTGGCGCAGGACGGGCGCTGCAAGCCCTTCGACGCGTCGGCTGACGGCTTCGTGCGCGGTGAGGGTTGCGGCGTGATCGTACTGAAGCGGCTCAGTGATGCGGTGTCAGATGGTGACCGCGTGTTGGCCGTCATCCGAAGTTCCGCCGTGAATCAGGATGGTGCATCGGCCAGCCTCACCGCGCCGAGTGGCCCCGCGCAAGAGGCGGTGATCCGTCGGGCGCTGGCACTGGCCGCGTTGTCGCCGAACGACGTGCAGTTCGTCGAGGCGCACGGCACCGGTACCTCGCTTGGTGATCCGATCGAGCTGCGCGCCCTCGGCGCCGTGTACGGGGCGCAGCGTGCTGCAGATGAGCCGCTGTTGGTCGGGTCGGTGAAGGCGAACTTCGGGCATCTCGAAGGGGCGGCCGGTGTGGCGTCGGTGATCAAGGCGGTGCTCGCGCTCGGAGCGGCACAGGTGCCAGGACAGCTGCACATGTCACAGCCCACACCCCATGTGGACTGGGAATCGCTGCGACTGCGGGTGCCGGCGGCGGCAGGCGAGGCGTGGCCTAAGGCTGCCACGCGTCGCGCGGCGGTCAGTTCGTTCGGCTTCAGTGGCACCAATGCACACGTGATCCTCGAGCAGGCACCAGCACCGTTCGCTGATCGTGTGCCGAGCGCGAGCGACCGTCCCCTCCTGGTGGTACCGATTGCGGCCCGTGCACTTGAGGCGGTGTGCACACTCGCGTCGGCCTACGCCGGGCAGCTCGAAGGAGGTGCGGCGCTGGCGGATCTCGCGCACACGGCCGCGACACGACGCGCGCAACTCTCGGGCGCGCGCGCCGTGGTGGTGGCAGGCGACGCCGATACGGCGCGCACGGCGCTGCTCGCAATCGCCGCAGGCGATGGTATCACCCTGCAACGGCCGGGACTCGCGCCCCGTGTGGCTTTCCTGTTCACCGGCCAAGGCTCGCAGTATCCAGGAATGGCGCGCGAACTGTACGACACGGTACCGGGGTTCCGCGCCTCGATTGCGGCATCCGATTCGGTACTGTCGGCAGAGTGGGGCTCGGTGTCGCTACTCGACGTCCTCTTCGGTTCGCAGGCTGAAGTGTTACTCACCGATGCGCGCTATGTGCAGCCGGCGATCGTGGCGGTGGAGCTCGCGTTGTCGACGCTCTGGCGAAGCTGGGGTGTGGAGCCGCTGATGGTCGCAGGCCACTCTCTCGGTGAATACGCGGCCGCGGCTTTTGCTGGCGTGATGAGCGATGCCGATGCCCTGCGGTTGGTCGCAGCGCGTGGCCGGTTGATGGCGGCGCTCCCGGAGGTGGAATGCGCCATGACCAGTGTGCCGGCGTCGGCCGCTACAGTGCGTGCGGTGCTCGACACCGTACCGGATGCGCCGGTGGAGCTGGCCGCCGACAATGGTGCCACCCAGTGCGTGCTGACAGGCACGACGCACGATATCGCGCGTGCCGAAGCGGCGATCCAAGAGCAGCTCGGACTGGAATCACGGCGACTGCTGGCCACGACGAACGCCTTCCATTCACGGCTGATCGAGCCGATGCTCGACGCGTTCGAGCAGGCGGCGTCCACGATTGCCTTCAGCGCACCACGACTGCCAGTGCAATGGAATCTCGGCGCGGCGGCACTGGCACCGAATCAGGCGCCAACGGCTCGCTATTGGCGCCAGCAGACGCGTCACGCGGTGCAGTTCGGCGACGCGATTGCTGCGCTGCGCGATCGTGGCATCACACACGCGATCGAGATCGGACCGCATCCGGTGCTCACTGGGCTGGTGGCCGCGGCGGACGATGCAACGCTGCCGATCGGCGTTGCCTCGCTGCGACGCGGTCGTGGTGCATGGGAGACGCTGGCGGCGGGTGTCGCGCGTTGGTGGGCGGATGGTGGGACGATTGACTGGGTGGCGTTCGACCGCCCGTACGCGCGTCGCCGCATCGACCTGCCAACGTACCCGTTCGCGCAGGACCCGCACTGGTTGAACATCGCCCGCGTCGGCCACGTACGGCCCAATCCCGCGCATGGTCATCCGCTGGTTGGTGCTCCAATGCGTTCACCCGCCATCACTGGTGTGGTCTGCGAACGTGAGCTGTCGGTGCAGGCGCTGTCGCTGCTGCACGACCATCGGGTGCATGGCCGCGCAATTCTTCCGGGCGCGGCCTGGCTGGACGCACTGGCCACGGCGGGTGCGCAGGCATTTCCTGGGACGACCTGGTCGGTGACGGGGCTCACGCTGCTGCAGGCGCTGCAGGTGCCAGACGATCGTCCGCGCACCATGCAGCTCGTGCTCGCACCCTCCAGTGACGGCACCTGTCACGCCGCCGCATACAGTCGCGATGCCGCCACGCCGGCCGGCGAATGGACGCAGCACGCGCAGGCCACGCTGGTGGCGCGCGCCGCGCCTGCTGACACGGTGGCCGTTTCGCTGCCCGGAGACGCTGTGTCAGTCGAGGCAGCGTTGTATGGACGATTCGCGCGCGTGGGACTGACGCTGGGCCCACCGTTCCAGCTCGTCCGCAGGGCGGTGCGCCATGAGCGCAATGCCATCGTCAGCATCGATGCCAACGCTGCGCCGGCGTGGCCGTACGGCGTCGCGCATCCGGTGCTGATCGACGCCTGCATCCAGGCGATCGCCCTTGCGCTCCCCGAAGCCGAGGATGTGTCGACATCGCTCTTCATGCCACTGGCGGTGGAGCGCTTCAGCTGGCATGGCAAAGCCACTGGCCCGATGGTCTGCCATGCCACGCTGCGTGATGTGTCATCATCCGGCGAGTCGGTGGTGGCCGATGTCACGGCGTACGACGAGCATGGATGTGTGATCGGTCAGCTGGTGGGCGTGTCGCTGAAGCGGGCCACGCCCGAGGCGTTGCAGCTGGCGAGTGCAGGCGCCGTACGCGAGTCGCTCTACCGCATCGAGTGGGAGCCAAAGCCGCTGCCGGCAGGCGGTGCGGTGCAGGCAGCTGACGCGGTGCCGCTGTCGGTGATTGCGCAGCGCGTGATGGCACAGGGCCCGCGACACGCGTCCGCGACCACACTCGACCGATACGCGGTGGATGGTCCGATCACCGAACGGCTCGGCGCGCTCTACGTCTGGGCGGCGCTACGGCAGCTCGGCGCCTCGCTCCTGCCTGGAGCACGGCTCAAGCCTGTCGAATTCGTGTCGCGGCATCGTGTGCAGGCGCGGCACGTACAGCTGGTGGCACGGTTCCTCGACATGCTCGTCGAGGATGGCGTCATGCACCGCGACGGTGAGGCGTACGTTGTGGCGCACGTCCTCGATCCGGACGCCATTCCGACACTGGTGCAGCAGCTGCGTGCGGCGGACACGCCGTTCACCGGTGAGCTGAACCTGCTGGTGCGGTGCGGTGAGAACCTCGCGCTGGCACTCACCGGTGATGTGGATCCGCTGGCGCTGCTGTTCCCGAATGGATCGCTCGACGAAGTACATCGCATCTACCGCGACTCCCCGTTCCCAAAGACGTACAATGCGCTCGTTCGCGATGCCGTCGCCGCGCTGGTAGCGGGGCAGGCCGACGCGCGCACGTTGCGGGTGCTCGAAGTGGGCGGTGGCACCGGTGGGACGACGGAGGCAGTGCTGCAGGCCATTCCCGACGAACGATGCTCATACACGTTCACCGATGCGTCACCGCTGTTCCTGACCAAGGCGCGTGATCGATTTGCCTCGCGCAGCGGCGTGGCGTATCGCGTCTTCGATCTCGAGAAGGATGCACTTGCACAGGGTTTCGAGACGGGGAGCGTCGACCTGATCGTGGCCGCGAACGTGGTGCACGCCACACGCGACGTCGCATCGACGTTGACGCGGCTGCGCCAGCTGCTGTCGCCGGGCGGCATGCTGCTGATGCTCGAAGTGTCGCGTCCCTCGCGCTGGGTGGACCTGTCGTTCGGGTTCACCGAGGGGTGGTGGGCCTTTGACGATGCTTTCCGCACGGACTATCCCTTGCTCCCATCGAGCGAGTGGACGCGTGTGCTGCGTGCCGCCGGCTTCCCTGATGTCTCGGTGGCCCTTGGTACTGCAGGTTCCGGCGCCGGTCTGGAGGAACAGTCGATGGTGCTCGCACGCACGGCGCCAGCGGCAGCCGCGAGCGCGGATGGCAGCTGGGTGGTCCTGTGCGACGCGGGCGGTACGGGCGCCGCGATTGCACGCCGGCTATCGGAGGCCGGCGCGCGCGTGACGATGATCTCCACGGTGAGTGCGGGCGCTCCTGCCACCAGCGACGACCGCGTCACGTCATTGGTGGCCGACGCGACCGATCGTGCGGAGCTGACCAAAACGCTCGATGCCGTCGGCCGTGCTGGCGGTCTTTCCAGTGTGCTGAATTGCTTGCCGCTGGATGCCGGTCAGGCGTCGCCGCGTGGCGATGCGGGCGTTGCGGCAGCCGCTTCGGCATCGGCGACCAGCGCCATCACGGTGGCCCAGGCGGTGCTCACCTTCGGGGGAAACGATACCACCGCGCGTCCAACGCTCTGGAACGTGACGCAGTCCGCGGTTCGTACGAGCGCAGGTGACGACGCGCCGTCGCTGGTGCAATCGCCGGTGTGGGGGGTGGCCCGCACGCTGCAACTGGAGCATCCGGAGTTGCAGGTTCGCTGCGTGGACTTGCCGCTGCGCCCCTCCGCCGTCGACGTCGACGCGCTGGCACGAGAGCTGTTGGCACCGACACCGGAGCGGCAGGTCGCGCTCCGCAACGGCGCCAGACTCGTGGCGCGCCTGGATACCGCCGCGGCGCTGACGCCAGCATTCCCGGCCGCCTACCGCGTCGCCTCGCGTGTGCGCGGCACCATCGAGTCACTCGAAATTTCGGCTGGTACGCAGCCTGCGCCAGGCCCGGGCGAGGTCGTGATTCGCGTGGTGGCCACGGGCCTGAATTTCAAGGACGTGCTGAACGTCCTCGGCACCTATCCTGGTGACGCCGGCGCCATTGGTGGCGAGTGTGCGGGCTACGTCACGGGTGTGGGTGAGGGCGTCACCACGCATCGCATTGGTGCGCGCGTCGTTGGTATTGCCCAGGCGGCGATGGGGTCACACGTCGTGACTCCCGCAACGCTGGTTGTCTGGGTGCCCGATGGCATGGCGATGGATGACGCGGCGGCGCTGCCGATCGCGTACCTCACGGCCTACCATACGCTGATCGAGTTGGCGCGCCTGCAGCGTGGTGAGCGGGTGCTGATTCATGCAGGTGCGGGCGGCGTGGGTATGGCGGCCGTGCACCTCGCGCTGCGTGCCGGTGCCGAAGTGTTCGCAACGGCGGGTTCTGACGCAAAGCGTGCATTTCTCAGAGAGCTCGGCGTGTCGCATGTGCTGGACTCGCGCCAGCTGTCGTTCGCCGACGAGGTGATGGCCCGTACCGGCGGCGAAGGTGTGCACGTCACGCTCAACTCGTTGTCAGATGCCTTCGTCGAGCGATCGCTGGCTGTCACTGCGCGTGGCGGACGTTTCATCGAGATTGGCAAGCGCGGGATCTGGAGCGCGGAGCAGGTCGCCGCACTCGGCACGCAGCTGGAGTACCACATCGTCGATTGGACGAACCTGGCGCGCACGGAACCGGCCCGCATCGGCGAGGCACTGCGCACGCTGTTGTACGCAGTGGAGCAGGGTACGTTGCCGCCATTGCCGGTGCAGGTGTTCCCGCTCTCGCGCATGCACGACGCATTCCGCTACATGGCACAGGGGCGTCACACCGGTAAGATCGTCATCTCGCATCGCGAGGCGCTCGATGGCAACGGCGCCCTGCCGACTGCCGTGGTCCCGGGGGCCGCGTACGTCATCGCCGGCGGTACCTCCGGTCTTGGATTGCTCACAGCCGAGTGGCTTGCGCGTCGCGGGGCGACACACCTCGTCCTTTGCTCTCGCTCGGGTGGTAACGCTACAACTGCGGCCACCGCCGACCGGATGCGGACCGGTGGCGTACGGGTCGACATCGTGTCGGTGGATGTGTCTGATTCGGCGGCACTCGGTGCACTGCTCGAGCGCGTGCGAGGGGTGTCACCGATTCGTGGTGTGATCCAGTCGGCGGGCGCGCTGGATGACGGTGCAGTGCTCCAGCTGGACGCATCGCGGGTGGAACGGGTGTTCGCATCGAAGGTGACCGGCACCTGGAACCTGCACGTGCTCACGGCACCCGATGCGCTCGACTTTTTCGTCTGCTACGCCTCGGTGGCCGGCGTCTTCGGATCGGCAGGACAGGCGAATCATGCAGCGGCCAACGCTTTCATCGATGCACTGGCGCACCGGCGTCGGGCCGAGGGGCGGTGCGCGGTGAGCATCGACTGGGGGGCCTGGGACGAAATCGGTGCGGCGGTACGACATGGTGTGCTGGCGCGAGCCGCGGGACTTGGTGTCGGCTCGATCACGCCGGCCGATGGTCTGCGAATGCTGTCAGCCGTGTTCAGCGGTTCGGACGCGCAGGTGGTGGCACTACCGATCGACTGGCAGACGTTCCTTGCCGGCCGGCCGGGCGCGGCACTCGAGTTCTTCGAGCGTATGGCGCGTCGCGCCTCGATTGGGAGCGCCAATGCACCCAGCGGTGCAAGGCATGGCTCTCCGGATTCTACCGCTGGGCGGACGGGCGAGGAGCCCGCGCGCGAGGGTTCGCAACTGCTTGCCGATCTGACCGCGGCGGTTGCTGCACGTCGGCCTGCTCTGCTGCGTGCCTACCTCCGCGATCGTGTGGCCCGAACGCTCGGGTTGCCAGTGGGCCAGATTGTGGAGGATCAGCAACCGCTTCGTGATGCCGGGCTCGATTCGTTGCTGGCCATCGAGTTGCGCAACGCACTTGGTACTGTCATCGGACGCAGCCTGCCAGCGACACTGCTCTTCGATTACCCGACGGTGGATGATCTCGCGACGTACCTCCTTGGCGTACTGTTTCCCGCTGCCCCCGACGCGGTGGCAGTCACGCCACCAGAGCCGGTTGCTGAATCACCCGCTTCCCTCCTTGATGATCTCGACGAGATGTCCGATGACGACGTGGAGCGGATGCTCGCCGACAAGCTGCGAAACCGGAAATGAATGACTTCTACGATCGGATTTCCGGGCTCTCGCCAAAGCGACTCGCCCTCCTCGCGCTGGAGCTGAAGGAACGGCTCGAGGCCAGTGAGGACCGCGTCCGCGAACCGATCGCGATTGTCGGGCTGGGCATCCGTTTTCCAGGTGCCGACTCGCCAGAGGCGCTGGCGCAGCTTCTCGAGACGGGCACCGATGCCATCGGCGAGGTGCCGAAGGACCGGTGGGACATCGATGCCTACTTCGATTCCGACCCGGATGTGCCGGGCAAGATGAACACGCGGTACGGCGGCTTCCTGGCGGATGTCGCCCAGTTCGATCCGGCACACTTCGGCATCTCGCCGCGCGAGGCAGCGGGAATGGACCCGCAGCAGCGGCTGTTTCTCGAAGTAGCGTGGGAAGCGCTGGAGCATGCCGGCATCGCACCCGACCGCATCGCGGGATCGCAGACCGGCGTGTTCCTTGGCATCTCGACACTCGACTACGCCACGATGCTGCTGCAGGGGGGCGAGTCGTCGCTCGACCTGTATTCGTCGTCCGGTGGCTCACATGCGGTGGCCGCCGGCCGGCTGTCGTATATCCTCGGCTTGCACGGCCCCGCAGTGTCGGTAGACACCGCCTGCTCGTCGTCGCTGGTGGCGGTGCACCTTGCCTGCCAGAGCCTGCGCGCCGCCGAGTGTGAGACGGCGCTCGTTGGCGGCGTGAACGTCATCTGCGCGCCCGAGACAACGCTGATGCTCTCGCGGGCTCGCATGATGGCGCCCGATGGACGCTGCAAGACCTTCGATTCGCG
>Ga0163144_10001943_pt1 | contig 48254 bp, 45 predicted proteins | sample OliLak19BULKMAT1_FD_123175 | JGI IMG/M metagenome (GOLD analysis project Ga0163144, IMG submission 123175) | Freshwater microbial mat bacterial communities from Lake Vanda, McMurdo Dry Valleys, Antarctica - Oligotrophic Lake LV.19.BULKMAT1 | ecosystem: Environmental > Aquatic > Freshwater >... | reverse complement strand
ATGCGCCATTCCGCCACCCGTAGCTTGCTCTCGCGGCGCGACGTTATCATCGTGGCCAGCGTCTCCTGCATTTACGGTTTGGGCTCTCCGGAAATTTATCGCGAGATGGTGATTGAGCTCGAGCAGGGCAAGGCCCAACGGCGCGATGAGCTGCTGATGCACCTCGTGGAAATTCAGTACGAGCGCAACGACACCGATTTTCACCGCGGCACGTTTCGCGCTCGCGGCGATGTGATTGAGATTTTCCCGGCGTTTGAAGAAAGCACCGCTTACCGCATCGAGTTTTGGGGAGACGATATTGAAAAGCTATCCAAAGTCGATCCCATCACTGGAAAAACGCTAGAAGAAGTAAACGTCATCGAAATCTATCCCGGCACTCACTATGTGACGGAGAAAGATCAGCTCAAGCGCGCCATCAAGAGTGTGCAGGAAGAACTGCAAGTTCGCTTGGCGCAAATGCAAAGCCTGGGGAAAATCGTCGAAGCCCAGCGCCTAGAGAGCCGTACCTATTACGACATCGAGATGATGGAAGAGATGGGATTTTGCAACGGCATCGAAAACTACAGTCGACACCTTACTGGCCGTGCATCTGGCGCACCGCCGCCTACGTTGCTTGAGTATTTTCCGTCGGATTACTTGCTTTTTATCGACGAGAGCCACGTCACTGTGCCGCAAGTTGGCGGCATGTTCCGCGGCGATCGCGCGCGCAAAGAAGTGCTGGTGGAACACGGTTTCCGCCTGCCATCGGCGCTTGATAACCGCCCGCTTAACTTTTCCGAGTTTGAATCTTTGATGGGGCAAGCGCTCTATGTCAGTGCAACTCCTGGAAAGTATGAGACCGAGAAGTCCCGCGATTTAATCGTCGAGCAAATTATTCGTCCGACGGGATTGATGGACCCGACTGTCATCATCAAACCCGCTCGCGGCAGCGTGGACGATCTTTACGGCGAAATCAAAAAGCGCGTGGAAAAGAATCACCGCGTACTCATCACGACGCTTACCAAGCGCATGGCCGAAGATTTGACCGAGTACTATCAAAAGCTCGGCGTGAAAGTGCAATATCTGCACTCAGATATCGTCGCATTAGAGCGGATGGAAATTATTCGCCAGCTGCGGTTGGGCCAATTCGATGTACTAGTCGGCATCAACTTATTGCGGGAAGGTTTGGATATTCCAGAGTGCTCGCTCGTTGCGATTTTGGATGCCGATAAAGAAGGTTTTCTGCGCAGTCAAACGTCGCTAATTCAGACGATTGGTCGCGCGGCTCGCCATTTGGAAGGCACCGTCATTCTTTACGCCGACACCATCACTAAATCTATAGCTTATGCGATTAGCGAAACCGATCGTCGGCGTGCAATCCAAAAGCAGTACAACGAAGATCATGGCATCACACCGACAAGCGTGAAGACCACGATTCACGGTCCTATTTATCAGCCTGAGAATAGCGATTATTTCGATGTCAAAGTGGCCGAACCAAAAGCCAGTTACGGCATTGCACCTGAGAAGATTCCAAGCGAGATCGACAAGCTGGAAAAAGAAATGCGAAAAGCCGCCAAGGACCTGGACTTCGAGAAGGCAGCCTCGCTGCGCGACAAGATCTTGGCTCTCAAAAAAGAGCATATTCTCAATACGGGGTAACTCGAACGCTTTGGACTTCGATTCCAGTCGGAGTCTTTGGCATCACCACCGATAGCCCCGGGATCAGGGCGCTGTAGCGCACTCCAAGTGGCGTTTCGCCGGCGGAACCGAATACTAATTTCTGAAGCGGCAAGGCAGACAAGTTTGTAACTAGCGTCGGAGAGCCTGGCTGAATCAGGTTCCAATGATGGACGCGCTTGAGTCCATCGGCTTCTTGGCGCGATAGCCAATTATTGATTTGGTCTTGAATAGTCTCAGCTGTCGACGACCGAACTGCGTGTTGAACTCGGAGTGCAAGCGACGCAACAGAGCTGCTTAAGACCTCTTCTACCGTGGCGCGCACGGTTGCAAAGCAGACCGCATTGCCAAAATACAACGGTCCTAGGTCCGCTTTGCGATATCGTCGGAAATCTACCGGCGTGAGAAAGACAACACTCCGGTTTGGAGTCGCGCGCAAAGGCTCGACCGTTTTTTTCCAACGGTTGGCGCAATACCAATCATGAAACGAAAGCCGGGCACCTGCTTGCTCGCCTGCTCTGTTCACTTCCTCCGCGACAACGGCATCCGAAAAGAATTCGAGTTCCCCCACGCCTGGTTCTTCATCGAAGCGAGCGCGCGAAGGGCCATCCTCAATTGGGAGTTCCGCCGGCGCTTTACCGGGAGCGGTGGCGGCGATAGGCGAGCGATCGACCTTGACCGCTACAGGATCTTGCCCCTGACAGGCGCGTGCCCATTCGGACAGAAGTAGAAAGTAACTGTAGCCGTCGCCTAGCGCATGGGCCAAAGCCACTGTTAACCAACTGCGTGCGGGAGTTTGAAACACGATCGCACTCAACAACGGCCCCGTGCCGCCAGTCGTAAAGCCTATCTTTAACGAGTTCCAGTCCTCGGGCTTAGATAAATCTGGCTCGAAAGCGACAGTGCGCTCTTCTACTTTGAGTGCGTGTGGACGAGAGTAGTCGAGATAGGCATCGCGGTCGTCATAGTGAAGAGTCGATCCGATGACAGGCCAGGCTTTTTGGATTCGCTCCAGACCTTGTTGGAGCGACGCTAGCGAAAGCCGCGACGAAAAACAAAAGCTCATTTCAATGGAGTAGGCACCAGGCCCGACAAAGCAACGATCGACAGGTGATAGTGGAATTTTCACGTCTTTTAGTTAGCACAGAATCGGGCGCCTGTGACTGGGATACACCGGGATAGGTTACCTGTCCGGGACAGGTGAATTGCCTCAGAGAATTTTGGCGTGCGGAGTTGGGCTGGGTTGGTAGGGAAAATAAAGTATGACTCGCGTTGGTAGAAGCTTGCGAAGGCGGACACCGCCCACTCTGGATGATGTAGGAGGAGAGACGTTTTTGCCAGTCGTTGCGAGGAGCGGAGCGACGAAGCAATCTTCGGGTTTTGTAGTGTGCGCAGGCTGGCCGGCAAGTCAGAATTTATTGAACTGCGAAGTTTGGTCGGCAGAAATAAATTTAGATTTATCGTCGATAAAAAGTGGTTTGCGCTTCCCATTTTCTATTTACATCCATACACATTCACCATACAACAACTGCATCTATCGTCGATAAACGGAGGTTTTTATGACTCATGTTCTTCATCAATCCGCGATGCAATTGGCAGAGAAGTATTTGCAATGTGAAAGAGAGTTACTGCTAGTGCTTCAAGATATTAGCGCTAAGAAGTTATTTATCGATTGGGGTTATTCGAGCCTTTACGATTATTGTCGCCAGGCGCTGAAGTTAAGCGAGGCGCAGGCTTACAATTTTGTAGCAGTGTCTCGTCAGTGCCTGAAGATTCCTGCGCTTCAGAAAGCGATTCAGTCAGAGCAAATTAATCTTTCGCGTGCGAAACGTATCTTGCCGGTTCTTGATGTTGAGAATGCCGCTCAATGGATTGAGAAAGCAGCGACGATGGATCAGCGGCAGCTTGAGCGGGAAGTTGCTGCGGAGAATCCGGTGCTTATTGAGCGGCCCAGTTTGAAACCTTCCAGTGCTACTCGGTTCACTTTGCACACGGGAGTGTCTGAAGAAATTCATACTGATATTGAAAATGCGCTGGAGATTCTTTCTCGGAGTTCCAAGACTTCGTTGGAAGATGCAGTGGGCCTCGCGTTTAAAGTATTGCTCGATAAGATCGCTCCGCTACGAAAAACTGCTCGTCAGAGAAAGCGCAAAGAGTCTGCAAGCCTTGCAGTTACTTCGACAGCCGCGGAAGCGAAGAGCCAAGGTGCTGCAGCAAATGAAATTGCCGTTCAAGAATCTCCACCGGTTCCTTCCCCGTCGCCTGTTTCAAACAAGCGTTACATCCCCGCAGAAATGAAACGGCGAATCTATCGGCGAGATGGTGGGCAGTGCAGGCATTTAAACCCCGATGGACAGCGTTGCAGTCAGCGCAGCTTTTTGGACATTCATCATATTCATCCTCTATCGGAGGGTGGAGCTACTACGCTGGACAATCTGGTCACCGTTTGCTCGGGACACCACGCGCATTTGCACCGCAACAAGCTACCGGTTCATCCGCTTTACCTGTCCCGGACAGGTAAACTCACTCGCAGCGAGCTTCTCCGCAAAAACCGGACGCGGTTTGACAGTGCAACATGCCCTTTGCGCTGACCTGGAACTCCACGTAGCCATGGCGATCGGTACGCAGAATCTGGGTGCGGGAGTCACCCAACCTGCGCAGCACCGTGGGATGCGGATGACCGTAGGTATTTTCCCCTCCAACGGAAATAGCGGCAAACTTAGGCTGCGAGCCTTTAAGAAAATCTATCGACGAGGAAGTCTTGCTTCCATGGTGAGCAATTTTCAGTACGTGCACTGGTCGCAAAAGAGGCAGCAGGGCCTTCTCACCTTGCTGCTCTATGTCGCCCGCAAAAAGCATTCGGCACCGCCCATACTCTATTTCCACCACCAATGCCCGATCGTTGGCTTTTCTGAAATGCAAAGGAAGCCAGCGAATCGAGACTTCGGAAAATACCTCGTAGCGAACTTCGTCTATCGGTTCGATGGCGACTCCCCGCAAACTTGCCGCATTTAAAATAGACTGCAACACCGGCTTCTCCCACCGATGATCGATCCAGTCGGCGTTGATATAAAGCTTCCCAATCTCCCATTTCTCCAACCAATCGAGCGCACCAAAAGCGTGATCCTCATCGGGATGAGACAAGATCAACCGGTCCAACTTCAGTACTCCCCTACTAGCCAAATGAGGTAGAGGTCCTCGAGATGCAACACTCTGTTCTCCCCACTTGCCACCCGTATCGAGAACCCATGAGGCACCATTCGGAAAACGAATCCAGATCGCATCCCCCTGGCCCACATCCCAAATACAAACGCGCAAACTCTCATCTTCGTTGCTCACAATGCGAAACAGACCAAAAGCTGCAGAGGCGCCTAGACCAAAGCAGAAGAAGAGTGTGAACAAAGATCGCGATTCCATGCCGGCAACTTGGCACAGAGCGCCAACGGGTAAAACTACCTAACGGCAGCGTGAAGACTTAAACTAAGAGCATGGACAAGCTCACACCTTCGCAACGGGTAATCAAACCAGGAATCGAACTAGGACTCGACCTCAGAATTGCCGCCGAAAAGCCGGAAGACTCGTATATCGTCGAGGCTTTCATGGATCAGCGAAAGATTCTAGTCGAAGCCGCACCCGATGAAGGTGTGCCGCTCGTCCTTACGCATGCATCGCGCGAATGGTCGGGGAATTTGAAACCCACGCAAAGCGAACGCAAATTGCTGCGCTGGACACTCATTCAACAATGGGAACAAGATTTTGTTCGAGACTCCGGACTGAATGTTTGGCATCAGTTCTCGCCGATAGATAAGGTCCGACCAACTGGTGACTGCGCCAGCTTGGTAACAGTGTTGCCACCGGTGAACGCTGTGCCAAAATCTCTCTCTTCGCCAGCAAATCATCTCTACGTCGTACCTTCGGAAAGCGATTTGGAATCGTTAGCGGTCCGGTTGAGTAAGGGACATGAGCGCGTGCGGAAGGTTTTGCCGTCTGTACGGCCATTCATTCTTAATGCGCCAGCAGTGCGCAACAATGAAGGAACAGACGATGGTTGGTTACTGTTTATCGTCGGAAGAAAACAAGATCTTCCCAAAGCAGAAAAGTGGATCCAGATTCTTTCTAGCCGCTTCCCTCGTTCCGAACGCAAACTCATTAACCTAGAAACAGATGCGCAGCTCCTTCAAGGCGATAACTGGCTAGGCACATTGGCCCGGGCGCGGTTTACGTTTTATCTCAATCGTCAGCCGTTTGATTGGGCGGTGCCAGCACTGGAATCGATTTATTGTCGAGTGCCCACGATCTTTTTGGATGAGACGCACGCTATTAGCGAGACCTTGGAAAAATCTCCACTGAGTCTTCCGCGTTTTCTCGTCGAGCCACCTGATAACAAGCAAGCACAGAACCTTGCCGACGAGGCTTTCGCGAGCCTGCTAGAAAAAGGGGTTTTCGAACCGAATCGATTGGCAAAAGATTTGATGAAACTGCAGCGAGAACTCGCTGTGGAAGCTGGGGCAGTGGAAAACTAGATTGCTTCGCTGCGCTCGCGACAACGGGGCGCTCGCAACGACTCAGGCGGCGCGCTTAGATTTGCTATTACGACTCAGTGGCGGCGTCCAAGGGCAGGATAGAACCCATGGCGCCTGCGGCCGATACCACCGGTTGTTCCCCGTGGCGGCCCAATTCAAAGTGGCGCTTAATAGACGAGCCGGCGTGAAACTCGTAAGCACACTGAGTCCCACCGCGAGATTGCCGTCCACCACCGCTCGCAATCCCGAATGTAAATCCATCACATCATGTCGACGAGATTCAAACTCCCGGGCCTTATTCCGCAGATTAAGCGGCAGGTGATTCATCAGGCGATTGCGAATACGGCGATTCTCGGCGACGAACAAAGGCAAAGACTGCGATTGCCGACTGAGCTGCCCCGAATGCACGCGTAAATCGACGAGTGCCTCTTGAACAACGCCGATATATTCCTTTTCCGTCAGCCGCGCCCAGTATTCATAATCACCCGACACTGCAAAATCCTCGTCGAATTTGCCAAAGTCAGACACCAACTTCCGCTTCCAGCAAACGGTCGATAGATTCCCTGCAATACAGCCGTGATAGAAAAAATGCTGCTGACTCAGCTCCGGATTTAAGATCTCGGGCAAATCCGAAAGATCCGGAGTGGAGAGAATAGCGCCTTCGGTGTTCATCCGAGTGGCTTTGCAGAAAGTGATATTCACAAACGGATGCCGTTCAAAGAACGCCCGTTCGCGCGCCAAGCAGCGGGCGGTGAGTCTGTCGTCCTGACAGAGCACCCGGACGAATTCGCCTTGCGCCTGATCGAGGAGAAAATTTAAATTCGCGAATAGGCCCCGTTGCGGCCCGCGAAAGAACTTTAAGCGCGTGTCCTGAAAGCTTTGCGCCAGACGATCTGAGCCATCCCTAGAGCCATCGTCGGATACCAGAACTTCAAAATCGGTTTCGGTTTGTCCCAGCACCGACGCAAGGCAAGCCTCTAGATGAAGTGCACCATTCCACACGGGGATAAGAATAGAAAATTTAGGATTCAAACAACTAGTATCGACGCGGGGAGAGGTGGACTCAAGCCACGGGCAGTCAGTTATTCTGCTGCAGGAGGAGTCATGCCAGGCAATGGAAACGCAAAGCCTGGGACTTGAAAAGGAACAGCCTGGGCTTCGGCCGATTTGATTGCGGGTTCTGCCGCAGCGGTAATCGGGCCACCCGAGGTAGATCGTCGATAAGAAGCAGCGGCATCGCCCATTACTTCTTTGTTGTGCAAGGTATTCAAGGCCTCTGCGGAAGAACGGATCTTTCTGCTTGGATCTGGATTCTTCCAAAAACTTTTCGGGCGCGCGATCGAACCACTATTGCCACGAGGCATTTCTTGGAAAGCTAAGACGCTAGTGAGACTGCGATAGGATTCGCCTTTTTCAGAATCACTGAGGGAATCTGGTCCGCCGGGAGTCTGTGAATCCGCTTCACCACTCACACTAGCGACGAGACGATCTGCAGCGGTTTGCTGCCCTCCTTGTGGGCCAAACGAAGAATCTTTTAAAATGCGTGTCTCGGAAGCGGCGAGAGGTTGTCTCTCACCTTGATCCGACCAGCCAGCGCCTAATCCAGTCACGCCGCCAGAGTCCGGAGCGTCGCCGATTGAGCCGGCAAAAAAACCACGATTAGCAGGTGCCTTATCGATGACAGCAGCGGCTTGCTCTGGTGTGGCACCAGCGCCCTCTGCTGCGCTTAAGAAGGTCTGCATGTAAGAACCCTTGGGGACCTCCACCGGAGCTTTGGGTGGTGTAGTGATAGGCTGCTGGTTCGGAAATCGAGTTGCCTGCCCCGATTGCGGGAGAACAGGCGGAATAAAATCGCGTTCGGCGCTTGCCGGAACTTCAGGCAACTTATCTTCACTGCCTTTACGCACTTGATTGAGATAGCGCTGCGGAACCAAATTCGTCAGGCCAAAGCCTTGCTCGGCAAAACTAATTTGCGAACCGGTGACGGCACACAATAGAGCGATGGTTAATAGGCTTCGATTCATACCCCTATTCATTGCAGGACCCTTGCCAGTTCAAAGACAGATAAGTGCTTGAATTTACATACGAATAAGGCAGCCGAGGGCTCTAAAAACGACTAGCTGTTTACCAGGGGTATACAGTGATTGGGAATGGTCTGAGGATTCAACGAGTTAGGGTGTAGAGCGGCCCGACACCCCTAAAAAGCAAGTGGGGAGCAGCCCCCTCAGCCACTCCCCTCACACTTGATGGTCTTCCGACCACCCCCCGTTTAAACCTTATTTCGCCGGTGGGTTGTACGCGGCAGCTGCCGGTCTACCCGCCATACCACGACTCGCCATTCCACCTACAGGTGCGGCGGCGGCGGCGGCTGCTGCGCTGCCGTGACCCGATTTCGTCGAGGGCGATGTGGATGCTAATCCACGCGTTGCACCCTGGTGGCGAACGCTCTCTTGTTGAAACTGTGCGAAACTTTCGGATTCAACTTTCGTCTCACCGTCGTTAGCGGCAATGAACTTACGCAAATCTCCACTCGATTGCGGAACCGGTGCTGCTTTCACTTTCATTCCGCGAGAAGAACCATTGAGTTCTTTGTTGTCCTTCAGGAGTCGCGCAATTTGCGATTCTTGGCTGGAGGACTGGCTGAAATTAGTTTCAGAAGATTGAATGCTCGATGCTAACCGTGCCGACGCAGTCACTGGAGACGAAGGCATCAAGCTCGCGAATGCCGACGATAAGCTGCTGCCACCCGACTCAGAATCCGAAGAACTAGAACCTGCGGTATCCGCCATAACGACGGTATCCGAAGGAGGCTTGCTAATCGCGCCTTCCACTGGTGCTGTCTCGTGACCTGAACCAGTCATGCCGCGACCCGTAGCTCCCGTTGCATATCCAGCAGAACCAGAAGCTCCGGCCGTAGAAGTCGGCAAAGCCGAACCGCTATTTGTAGAAGCAATTCCGCGCGCTGTTGCAGCAGAAGCTAATCCTGTTGTCGTATTTGCCGTCGATTCAGCCACTGTGCCAGCGGCACTCGCCATTGCTACTCCGGTGCTCGAAGTCGTTAAGCTCGAGCCAGAATCCCCGGGCAAAGTTCCCGTCGATAAACCAGCTTGAGTTAACTGCAATTGTTGCGCGGATTGAGCAGCAGCAACGTTTGCAGATAATTGCGCTTCAGAAAGTTCCAAGCGCTTTTGATTCAATTCTTGTTCGGCCATGAACTGTTGCTGTTCTTGGGCAGCAATGCGCTGTTGAGAAGCATCCAACTGCTGTAATTGCTGATTCAAACGCTGAGTAACGGCTTCGTTATTCGCCGCAGCTGTTTGCGCAGCTACTTGCGTTTGATACATCGCAGTCTCTTGTTGCATGCCGGCTAAGTTCTCGGAGTTCCGAGCAACTGCATCGGTCATATACTTTTGCGCTTCGGCATTCGTTTGGGCAATTTCTTTATCGGCATCGGCTTGCTCGGAAGCGACAATCGCAGGGACGATAGCTGCCATGATAGCTGCTGCTCCGAATAGCAATTGAGCAGCTTGTTGTCCGCCGCCCCCGCCACCACCACCGCCTTCGCCACCACCACCGCCGCCTTGTCCGCCGCCCTTTTTGCAGCTCTGGCAATTCGACTGTCCTTCAGCTGCGAAGGCATTCAGATAGAAGAGAGGCAAAATCTTAAATGTCGTCGATAAAAGCTGTGCGTGGAATCCCATCGTAGCTAGGTGCTGCGAAGGAGCACTGTTGTACGTAACAGGCTTGCCTTGTTTTGGAGCAACCGAAGGCTTAGCCGCAGGACGACCTGCTTTAGCTCGCGATTGGCGCTTGATGGGCAGTAAATCCTCGTCTGATTCTTCGTCTTTCTTCACGCCGGCTTCAATTGCCGAGAGCTCAGATTGAACATCGGAAACAAAGTTACCCGTGCTAGCAGGTGCGCGGCTTTGAGCAGAAAACGAATTGGTCGGAGCTGTGGTTGCAGAACCGGTCGATTTAGATCCGCTCGAATTCTTGGCTACACCTTTAGTGGAAGAGCCTGCGAGCGAGCTGCCGCTTGGACCAGCAGCGCTCTCGTCGTACACGATCTTCTGGGAGCTAGATGCACCCTCTTTATCGTCGTAATTAGCGAGCGAAGACAAATTCACAACTTCTTTATTTTGAGGACGATTGTTCTGCGCGGACGCAGGAGCATTTTTGCCTTCAGGAGACGGAGCGTTATCGTCGTAAACCAAGCGAGAACCAGCAGAACCGCTTTCGCGATCCAAGCGGATCTGCATGCCCGAGCCGGCTTTAGGAATCAAATCAGTGCTCGGCTTCTTTAAAAACTTGGAATAAATCTCGGGAGCAGATTTCTGATCTACGAAACCGCCCAACATACCCATGACGTATTGATAATCGCCGTCATGGAGTTTACCGGATTCAAAAACTTCAGCGAGTCCAATTAAAGCAGGTGGAATTTGAGCAACAGCTTCGCGCACTGCTTGGCGGCGCCAACGATCCATAGGATTCTGGGCGGCAATTTTCATAGATGTATTTACACGAAGAATAACGCCGTAGAGATTTACGAAAGCTGGTTCGTTAAAGAGTTGTGCCTCACTGATTGCGCGCGCGGGCTGGGAGATCGAAAAAGAAAGCGCTGCAATTTGCAGTATGAGCGCTACCCGAATTTTCTTCTCAAAGTTAAACATCGCTTACCCCAGTCGCTAATACTCAGTTGCCAGTCCTGCTGCTTTTCAAAATGAACTTACTTACAAGCTGCTGTACCCAAATAAGATTGCACTTCCCTTGCCAACTAACTGAATACTGAGAGTGCCTAACTCATTGAACTCTAAGGAGTCCCTCCCCCCGTATTCCGACAGAGGTGGCTGGATTTAGTACAGTGGTTAGGGGGGGTAGCTAACTCATTAAAATCGCGCCGTAATTAAGTGCCACGTTTCAGACAGTGCGCTGATACTGGATTTATCGACGGAGATTCAAAGAGTTAGGGTCGCAGGCATCAGCATTCTGACAGAGGGGTTTTATTCTTCTTGGGTCAATTGGAAGGGCACTGCAATCGCTTCGGATGAAGGTGCTGTAGGCGCGCTTTCACGCGTCTTATAGGCATTTACGCTACGGATGCCGCGCTCAGAGCCGGTTGCAGGCTGGGAGGCCACTGCACGCGCAGGCATGGACTTTTCGGTGGTGCTTTCACCTTCAGCGGTGACTGCACGAGCAGCCGCTGCGAGACCGTCTGCTGCCGCTCGCGATGAAAATCCAGTCGAGGATTCTGCAGAGTTCGAAATTGAACTGAGCAATTTTTCAGAAGCGGTCGATGCAGAGGATTCTCCTGTAACCATTCCGGTGCGTTCCGTAATTAAACTTCCACCGGAATCGCCTGGAGTCACTCCCGTCGATAAACCCGCTTGAACTGCCATCAACTGCAATTTGGATTCGTTGGCAGCAATCGTCGCTCCGAGCTGCCGCTCTTGAAGATACAGTAGCGACTTCTTGAGAGAGAATTCGGCGTCAAACTGCAGCTGCTGTAAACTCATCGTCAACATCGACAGCTTCTCAGCTAACGCGAGTTGCATCCCGAGACGAGTACTCACAGCGGCTTGGTTTGCCGCATTCACCACAGACGCCATGTACGTCTGGTACATCGTCGTCTGCTGCTGCATGCTCATTAAATTCTCAGAATTCTTAGCAACGGCATCCACTTGGTACTTCGCCAAGTCAGCGTTGATGTGGGCAAGCGCAACGTTAGAAGAGGACTGAATGCCTGCAACCGCCGCCGATGCGGCAACGCCCGCAATAGCTGCAACGCCGGCAGAGACTTCCGCGCGCGCAAAGGAGGACGCAGTCAAAACGATAAAACTCAGTTTTAAAATTAACCGCCGTTCCCGCATAAACCGCCCTTTCCCCTTAATGTTGCAAGCGAGCGACCAAGCGCTGAATACCGACTGAATGCACGGAAATCGAGCGTGTGGCGGATGCGCGGCGCGACGGAGTTGGACGTAGACCGAGAGTATCCTTTCGCCAGCTGTATGAAGGGTTGACGCTTACTGCATTCCACGTTGGAATATTGCGGTTTCAATCAACTGAGGGTTTCACAAATGGATATGGACGCTGGATATAGTCACACAATATTTCTTCTTCGATGGTTTCACGTTTTGGCAGGGATTACTTGGATCGGTCTTCTGTACTTTTTTAACTTCGTAAACGTTCCGTTCCAGGGCGTTTTAGAAAAAGAATTCAAATCAAAAGTAAATCCCCCGCTCTTAACCAGAGCTCTGTGGTGGTTTCGCTGGTCGGCAATGGTCACGTTTGTCGTCGGATGGGTATTGTTGTTCTACAAATATTCCTACGGCAACCTCTGGTACGACATCAGCGGCAACCTAAGCGATCGCGCAATTTGGATTTTGTTCGGCGGAATCTTGGGCAGCATCATGTGGTTCAACGTTTGGTTTGTGATTTGGCCCGCGCAAAAACAAATTATCGGATTCCTCAAAGCTGGTCAGACTCCTCCGGAAATGCCGGGGATTGCAAAACGCGCACTGACTTTCTCGCGCGTGAATGCGTATCTGTCGGGCCCAATGTTGTTCGGCATGATTGCGCCAAACAACTACGGCGCAGCTACTCCGCTCGCTTTCGTCATCGTAATGGTGGTCGGAATGGGCACGGTGTGGTTCTTAATCAAGACTTCCTTTAAAGTCGGACAGTCGGTCTAAGCACCAGCGGTAATTATTCGAAGGGGTGGCAGAGCTTCTGCCGCCCCTTTTCTTTTTCGACTCTGTTACGGCTCTCTACGGTGCGCCCTAACAAACAGAGCGCAAGGGAGTTTCCCCTTCACCTTTTTACATTTGTGATATACCCGCGCACAAACCAATGGAGTGCGCATGTTTTTAAAGACTTTAGCTCTGGGACTGACAATCTTTTCCTTGTCCACGCAAGCGGCGGAGAAGAAGGGCGTCGCGTCTCTCTCCACTCAAGGTGGCATCGCATTTGCCATCGATTTGGGCGGCAACGTTCCGACAAACCAGTGGCAAATTGAAGCCAAGGTTACCAAGATTTTAAAGAATGGCTTTGAGTTCGACTCGGAGTGGTTTGAAGCGGCCGATAGCAGCGCGCCCGACCTCACCATCAAAAAGGGAACTTTTCTGATTCGCCTCCCGGATAAGGAAGTGGTGAACCTGGCAGTCGATCAGCAGGTGACGATTGTATTCAATCCCGCATTAAAAGAGTGCCAGGAACAAGGCATCGCTATTCTTCGCGACGATCGTTTGATCCTGGGCGCCTACCGTCGCTACCAGGAAGTCTTTATCGGCATCACGCTGGGCTTGGATCAAATGAACGCGATGAAGCAGGTTAAATTCGTTCCGCAAGAAGCGAAGAAAGAAAAACTCGTTTCTACCGAGACGCAGACTACTTATTTGTTGCCGGTGGAAGTAACTTCTCTTTTCGATAAAGCTTCCGCCACCATCGCCGCGGCGGACGTCGATAAAAAAGCGAACACTATCAAAGTCGACGGCAAGGACCACGGCATTTACATACAACAAAGCAGACTAACGGAAGTGGCCAAGGATGCGGAACCGCTCAAATGCAAGCCATACGTCCTAGAAACCGCTATCTGGCTAAAATAATTTTCAGGAATGCCTATGAAGCTTTTGAGATTGTCTCTTCCGAAAATACAGTGTCGACCATTGACCGTCTCAGACGCACTCCCTATTCCGTCCAGTATAGGGCAGTCGTAAGACAGGTTCTATTTGCGGACGTAACCTTCCAGCAGGATTTCACCCGTACCCGCAACCAAATCGCGGAACCTGTTGTCGACGAACTTGTGGAAAGTTTATTACGATCGCCCCCCCTCCATAGCACCGCCACTTTGATTGGACTGGCGGAACTGGAAATGCTTCGCAACTACGACTTTGGGCACATGGCGGCGATGGGCAGAATGGGCTACATCCTATGGAGCTACCCAGAAATCGCGAAAAGGGAAAAAGCTGTAGCGCATAAATTTGAGCAGTCCTTGGTCGTCGAGCTTATTCAGCGCAGAGAGATTCCGCCCGCGCAATTAATCGAAGAGTATTTAGCTCGGCCCCTGTGATCTACGTCACAGGCAGTTAGCCTCGACTTAGGCCGAAACAGCCTTTTCTTCCCGCTTCTTCTCTGCCCGGGCTACTGGTTGTGCATGAAGCACTTCTTAAAATCAGGACTGGTAATAAGCCTCTTTTTTTCCGTCACGGCCGCCCGCGCTTCCACGCCGGTTCTTTACTGCCAAGACCTACCGCTGCCCGATATTGAAGTCGTGGAAGTAGCCACCGACGAGAATGGGACCGAAATCACTTCTCGTTATCGCGATGGTCGGGTCGACGTGAGTCGGCTTGGAACCCGATTGGCATTGCACGTCGAGACACGCATTGAATTGCCCAAACTCGGCGAGATACGACGAGAACTTTATTTGGGAGAAGGCGGTTGGATCCTACGCTCTTTTGAGGGGGCAGACGTCTCGATTCAGGATGTCTTTTGCGACTAACGGGCGCCGTAACAAACCGACCGCATGATGCGGTAGATATCTCGACGTAGAATGAAGTCGAGATGGCCCGCGCCACGCACTTCAAATAATTTACTGCCGCGCAAAGCTCCTGAATCGGGTGGGTCACTAATGATTCGATCCGAATAAGAATAGAGCGCGCATTTATCGACCCTATCGATTTGCTTTTCATTGTCCGTGAAGAACTTGCGCAGAAACGGATTCAGGAAAGGGGTAAGCGTTTCAATCGCCCGTCCGCACCGCCCTCGTCGACAGAGCCGCGGCAAACTATCCTGACCTTGCGTCATCCCTGCTAACGAAACGTACTTTCGTAAGTTGCCCGACCACTTGCTGCGAATAGCCGTATAAAGGCCCACGAATCCACCCATCGAATGAGTCACGAGATCAAACTGAGTCCCTTTGGGATATCGACTGAGAATGGAATCAAATTGCGCCGAGAGCTGGCGTTCGATGTACGGGATATTCGATTTGTGATCGTAATCGACGGCATAAACATGCCGGATGCCATCTTGCGAAAAAAACTTCTGATACCGCAGCAGCTGCGCAAAGTGCGGTCCGTAACCTTTTACTAAAATAATCGGAATAGGTGCGGTGGCGGCTTGCACGGTCTGAAAGCAAAGCAACACAAGCAAAAGCGGTAGAGCGCTACGCATGGAAATGCCTCGATTGAAATTTGGTGGGAGGGGAGAACGAAAAAAGCTGCGACGCAGTAACGCCGCAGCCTTCTCTTAAATCGGATCCAAAGCCGGAACTCTAGCTTCGACTATTCTTAGGAGTCGATACGCTTTTTCAATTCTTTACCTACTTTGAAGAAGGGCAATTTCTTCTCAGGAACGAATACGTCCGCGCCCGTCTTTGGGTTACGACCCACATAGGATTTATAGCTCTTCACGAACCACGACCCAAATCCGCGGATTTCGATCCGGTCGCCTTTCACCATCGACATGAAAAACGAGTCGAAGATGGTATTCACCAACTCTTCCGATTTTTTCTTGGTCAAATTAGCTTTTCGAGCAATCAGCTCGATCAGTTCTGATTTAGTCACGAATCCTCCGTCTTATTTAGTCGATAGCTTTTTGGCTTTGGTGTATGCACAGTCAGCGTTTCCGCCCGGCCAGCAATGAATGGGAGGAACGTGCGGAACCAGGTGTAAGTTACTTATTATGATAAGGTTTTTTGCCTAACTGGTCTAGGTAAATAAGGCTGAAAAGTTTGCCGATTTTGCACCCTTGGCGCTTCGGCAGAACTAGGTAAGATACGACCCGCAATGTTCTACTACTCGCAGGCCCTGTTTCTATACACGGCTCTACTTAAAATCGCCGACGTCCTCACCCTTGTTGCGGTGTGGCACGCGAGCTATTACCTGCGTTTTGACAGCTCATGGCTGCCTTTTGAGCGCGGCCTTCCTAGCTACAGCCTGCTCTCTCAAGCTTCGCTTCCACTTGCGCTTACTTTCTCTGCCGTCTTTCACTTGGTCGGAATTTACCGGCGGGACAAAGTCCATTTTGGTTTAAAAACCGTTCGTCGAACGGTGCAAGCCAGCGTTGTGGCGACTCTCGTTTTTGTTTCGCTCTGCTTCTTTCTTTACGAAGTGCATTACTCGCGACTGTTCCTCGTTTTGTATTTGGTACTCGCAGCGGCGGGTCTGCTGACGGAGCGCGCAGTTTTACACTTTTTCTGGCGAAAATTTCTGCGAACCAAGGTGCGGCGGCGGCGCTTACTACTCGTCGGTAGCGGCGAACTTTTGGGAATGTATGTAAGCGCACTTAGCCAACGCCAACCTTACCCTGTTCAATGGATTGGACACTTGGGTCCGGATGGTCAGCGCATTGCAACTGTTCCTTATTTAGGCGCAGAAACTGAGATCCACCATTGGATGCAGCAATTGGACCCTGACTGTGTCGTCGTGGCTTATCCCAATGAGCTCAGCCCTATGTTTGGAAAAATCCTGTCCGAGCTTTCCGACGAATTAGTCGAGGTGAAAGTGCTGCCGGACTATGGACGACACAGCTCGTTCCTCTATCAAGCGCAGGATGAGTGCGGCATTCCGCTTCTCTCCTTTAATAGTCCGCCGACGGGTCCTTCCGACCGAGTGTTTAAGCGCTTCTTTGACGTGCTGGGTTCCACCCTCCTTTTGATTTTGTTTTCGCCTGTGTTCTTCGTCATTGGCCTTCTCATCAAGGCCTCCTCGCGCGGGCCGGTCTTGTATCGGCAGACTCGCATGGGAGTGGATGGAAAATTGTTCACGCTCTATAAATTTCGCTCCATGGGTACGGATGCGGAGTCGAAGAGCGGTGCCGTGTGGGCAGTAAAGGGCGATCCTCGCACCACCAAGTTTGGTAAGTGGTTACGCCAAACCAGCCTCGATGAGATTCCACAGTTTTATAACGTCATCCGAGGAGACATGAGCCTCGTCGGCCCTCGACCTGAGCGGCCTGTGTTTGTGGAGAAATTCCGCAAAGAGATCCCCAAGTACATGCTTAGGCATTCGATGAAATCGGGTATTACGGGCTGGGCGCAAATCAATGGTTGGCGTGGCAATACGTCGATTGAAGAGCGCATCAAGCACGATCTCTATTACATTCAAAATTGGTCGCATTACCTTGATCTCAAAATTTTGTTCGCGACACTTTGGAAAGGGTTTGTGAATCGCCATGCCTACTGATGCTTTCCCATACAAAAGAGTAGCGCTCGTCCACGATTGGCTCGTGTCTTATCGCGGCGGAGAAAAAGTTCTAGAAGCCATCGCAGAGCTATTCCCTACCGTCGATATCTACACTTTGCTTTATAAGCCGGGCACGATTGGCCCCAAGTTAGAGCAGTACCCAATCAAGGCGTCGTTCCTTAATCGCCTGCCTGCTTCGCACAAATACTACCGTTACCTGCTGCCACTCATGCCGCTCGCGATTGAGCGCCTGGATCTCAAAGAATATGACTTGGTGATTTCTTCCAGCAGCTGCGTCGCAAAAGGGATTATCCCGGGCCCACGTGCTCGCCATATTTGCTACTGCCTGACCACGATGCGTTACGCGTGGGATCAGTACGCCAACTACTTTGGTAATGACTGGAAGCAATTCCTGATTTTCCCCTGGGTGCATTACCTGCGGATGTGGGATGTCACTTCCAGCGCACGCGTAGATGAATTTGTCGCGGATTCGCGTTTTGTCGCTGATCGCATTCGCAAATATTACCGTCGGGAATCGACGGTTATTGCGCCGTTTGTCGACTTGGATAAATACAAGCTCTGGGAAGGGCCGCGAGACAACTACTACTTAGTTGCTTCCGCACATGCTCCTTACAAGCGACTCGATATAGCAATTGAAGCTTGTAAGAAATTAGGTCGCAGGCTCGTTGTAGTCGGTAGCGGACAAGACGCGACGGAATTACAAAAGCTCGCGGGGCCTGGAATTGAGTTTGCCGGGCAAGTAAGCGACGAGAAACTGCTCGAGCTCTATCAAAAGGCCCGCGCACTATTATTCCCCGGCGAAGAGGATTTTGGCATTGTTCCTCTAGAAGCTATGGCGTGCGGTACTCCAGTCATTGCGTTCGATAGCGGCGGCGCTCAAGAAACAGTCAGCGCTCCCACTACCGGCATGTTCTTCTCGCCTCAAACCGTTGACGCTCTGTCTCAGGCGATTTTGGAATTCGAACAGAAAAATATGTCCAAGATTTTGCCCTCGAACTGCCGTCGACAGGCGGAGAGTTTCTCCAAAGAAGACTTCCAAATGCAGTTCCGTCGGCTGCTCAAGCCAGTGGTGACGAGCATGACTTCTACTAATGAAGCTCCATACTTGATGCAGTAAGCCAGTCATTTTTTCATATATCGTCGATAAAATTTACCTAATTTGCGGTGCGAAAAACGTTTCTCCTTAACACATGTTAGGGATTTAACCCGTCTAACTCATTCGCCGCGCTCAGCCGCACCATAATTACAAGATACTTTTCACAATTAAAGAAAGGGATTTTTATGAAAGCTCACTTTGCCTTGCTCGCATTCGTTCTATCGTTCCCCGCTTTCGGAGCCGTATACAAAATCGGCGATACCGTAAGCAATCTTTGCTGGAAGGATCACGAAGATAAAACTGTTTGCCTAGATGATACCAAAGGCGACATCCACGTTATCCTCTACAACGCTGGTTGGTGCGGCCCATGCAACACCGAGTTCACCGAACTAGTTCCGCTCGTCGGAGAATTCGACAAGAAGAAGGTTACGTTCATTAGCATGTCGGCTGAAGGGTATTCGCGCGGAGCGAAGCCAGATGCAACGTTCCTAAAGGCATGGAAGAAGAAACACTCGATTCCGTTCGCTGTTACTGGCAGCCAGCGGGATTTCGGCAAAGATTTCTTCTCGCCACCGAACTACATTCCAAACGTCGTAATCTTGGATGACAAGAATCAGCTGACGTACAAAAAAGTGAATCCAGGCGCAGACGCAATCATGGACGAAGTCCGTGGCATGTCGCCGCCAGTTCGATAAGGCCGACAGTTAAGAATTAGCGCCGCGGGTCTCGCAAGGGACCCGCGGTTTTTTTATTGGAAAAAAATCCGCCGTCACAAACTCCTCCAGTCGTTGCGAGCGAAGCGAAGCAATCTCCCGGGTCCGCGGTTGAATCGGGATCCGATTTTACCCCGCAGAATATTTAGGCCTCCGCCCGGACCGCTCCCGACGGCTTTTAATTTCTTGGTAGATTTCCTCTGGCTCGGATCGCGGAAGGTGTCCTGTAGCTTCGGGGTTTTTGGTTGCCCGCTTTACGTCCGGTCGGAGGCCTAAATATTCTGCGGGGTAAAATCGGATCCTGATTCAGCTGCGGGCCAAGAGCTTGTTTCGGCTCGCTCGCAGCGAGTGGAGAAGATTGGGACGGCGGCTTTTTTTAGAGCTGCATTTCTAGGCCGAACGAGTGAGTTGTTGTTGGTTGGCCGTAGAATTGGCCGCGGGTGTCGCCGCCGGAATAGTAGTTGTAGAAAACGCGGAAAGATTTGTAGCGGTTTGCCGTGTTGTTAATTGCGAGTCCTAGTTGGACTGAGATTCCGGTTTTCTGCCATTCTTCTTTCCACTGTAAGTCCCATCCGACATACGGCGTGAGCCAGAATGGGAGTGGCAAGAAGTAATGACCGCCCGTTTGCAATCCGAGTGGGCGAACAGTTGGATACGAGTTCGCGATTTCGGAGATGCCTGCGTAGAGTTGGAAGTTGTTGTCGGGGACGTAGCCAACTCTGAAGGTGAAATATTCGCGGCTGAATGGACCGGACTCGATGGGTAAGCCGTCGGCGATGTGGGCAGATACGTGTGTGTATCTGGTTTGGAATTGCATCGCTCCGAATTTTGCTTCTAAGTATGCGCCGAACATTCCATCCACTGTTTCCAGTGGAAAGCGCGAGCCCTCTTGTCTCAATGTGAAATAGCCGCGGCCTTCCAAACCAAAGTGCACGCGCGTGTCGTCTTTCTCTCCGCCGATTCCAATCAACGAAAAATAATTGCCCACGATTGCTTGGATTTTGCTGTTCTGATCTGCAGACAGCATCATGCGAATTTCTTGTGGGTCAGCAAAGGTCAGACGAAATGGGCGGCCGGATGGGAGAAGTTCAAACGACTCTGCCACGATAGGCGTCGCTGCGATCAAAGACAGAGCGAGAATGAGATTGTGAAGACGCGGTGCGCGCAAAGGCGGACTCCCCCACACTCTTATCGGTTGGAGGAGAGTCTGATTTGAGAATGAGAATTACACTGCGGGAGAACGGCCCTGGGCTTAGAACATCACCGTTGCGCCAACTAGATGCTGCACTGCTTCGTCATTGATGCGCGGAAATACCACTGCGTAGTTCAACGCGACTTTCGGCGACAGGATGCCGAAGCCAGCGCTCCAGTACGAGCGGTTTTCGGATGGGCGGATGCGGTAGCCGCCTTTGAGGGAGAAACGGTACGGCGAGATGTACTCGGCGCCGAAACCATACTGATCCGGCTTCATACTATTGTGTTCGGATTGCACGGTGGCGGAGAAGAACATCGTTTGTTGGTAATTGATGCGCGCACCAATGCTGGTCTGGCGCGGATCGCCTAGGCCGGTGTCGCCGCCCATCAAACTACGTACAGACATCCCAATCTGAATAGCGTCGAAATTTAATAAAGCACCGAAATCTAAATCGGTGTGGCGACCTGGTTTGCCCAAGGCATCGGGCGCCCAAAGAATGTGACCACCTAAACCGAATGCTAAATAAGGAAGCACCTTGGTGCTCATGGCGCCTTGTGCGGATTGCACTAGCTGATTTTCAAACAGCGTCGGCTGTCGCGAATATCCCATTGCTCCACTAATAGGAGACGTGCGCGTATCCAGTATTGAAGCGGAAAAATTCTTCGGACCCGTGAAAGTTGCATCCACCGTGTATACGTTGGTGAAAGCGCTCGACGCAGGATTTGAAAACAAACTGTCATTCAAAAGATTGGCGCCGGTCAGCGATTGTCCCTGCGCTTGTTCTTGAAGTGGAACGTAGCGATTGCTACCCGCGGCGGCGTTTGCGTCGGTTACGACGATAAAAACCGCGCTAAAAATTCCGTACACTGCAAGTCTTCGCAAATTGGAGATGCTGTTTTTCACGTTTTCCTCTTCGATCGGCAAATAGAGACGTAAATTGCGCCCTAACGCCTGTCGGGCGGCTATACACTTTAGTTGCTTAAAAATAAAGCGGTTGGACCAGCGCCATCAGAAACAGCACGCTGATATCGGCGATTACGACACTATCAGTGTACATCGATCGGTCCATTCAGCAAACGTCGCGACGCTTCAAGTTGTGACATTCAAACACTGGCACACCACTTGCTTTGTAGATCCATGAATGTCGCCCAGGGACTTTGGAACGCACCAAACGTCTCTAAGCTGGGAAGCGAAATGTGCCGCTCCAATAACGGAGCAAATGCGGGAGTGAGAGCGATGCGACGAATTTTTTTGATTTTAGTACTGGGAGCGGTGATTTCCGCTGCTCCTTCTTACGCAACCTGCGTAAGTTACGGAAGCTCGAGCAGCTGTTCTCCGACGGATTACTCGTCGGCTTACACGACGGGCGGAACTAACTTAGCCGGTATCGCGATTTCAATATCGAATGGGTACTCCTCGGGCTACAGCTCGGGAAGCGGATACGGATACCCTTCGTCTTCCGGATACGGCTACGGATCTTCTTGCAGCAGCTGCGGAACTTACGGCAGCAGCTACAGTGGTGGATACGGTTCTTATCCTTCTATCTACGGACAGAGCTCGGGCCCATACGCTCCAGCGACTTTAGGATACGGAACTTCTGGTTACCCCTCGTCGACATACGGCTCTTACGGAAGCAGCTACGGCTATCCTTCCTCGAGCTATGGCAACTCTGGTTATGGAAGCTATGGCAGCCAGTACGGCTCGGGCTACTACTCTCCTTATAGCCAATATTGCTACCCGTACTCGTCGTCATACGGCTCCTCTTACGGCAGCTACCCTTACTCGACGGGTGGCTCGTATTACGGTTCCTCTTATCCGAGCTATGGACAGTACCCAAGCTACGGCAGCAGCTATCCGAGCTACGGTGGCGGCAGTTATTACGGCGGTGGTTTGATTTACAACCGCATCAACATTTTGATCGATTTAAGTTCGCCAACAACCACGACGACTACGCCGACCTTACCGTCGGCACCTACCTGGGCAAGCTGTGGCTCCGTAATGGACCCCTGCTCAGTTGGACCAGTCGACCGGGACCCGATCAACGATACGCCTGACACTCTTACCGGTGTTCCGCCCACTCGTTATCAGGAACCACGCAGCATCGTAACGCACTAACGGTTGGCCAAAAGCTTGGAAGGAAAGCCTTCCAGGGAAAAAGTACGGAAGCGGTCCGGCATGGAACTCGCCTCCTCCCCCTTATGTGGCCCCGAAACACATATCTTGTTTCATGGGGGTCGCTTCCGTACTCCCCCTTTTCTTATCTCCCTGTAAACCTACGTATTTATTCAGATTTGTCGCAGTGCGTTCTAGATTTCATTGACATTTTCTTCGATTTCGGAGATTTTCCTCGGTCAATGTACTTCGAAGGGTGCTTTGAATGAAAAAAACGGACTTAGCAAAATTTAAAAAGGTTCTAGAAGAGCAATTGGTCGAGCTTCAAAAAGACGCGAGTGTAAAACTCGTCGAAGCGAATTCCAATAATTCCGCACTGCCGGATGTGAACGATCAAGCGTCGTTTGAAACCGAGCGGAACTTCGAACTTCGTATCAAAGACCGAGAGCGCAAGCTCATATCGAAGTACCAAAAGGTTCTTCGCAAGATTGACGACGGTACATACGGCGTCTGCGAATCCTGCGGCGGTGAGATTGGCGTGAAGCGCCTGCAAGCTCGTCCCGTTACGACTCTTTGCATTAACTGCAAGTCGGAGATGGAAGCGGAAGAGCGTCGTCAGGAGAACTTGATGCAGCACGGCGGACGTAGCATTAAGGGTTCTACCGGCGGAAGCGCACCGTTCGTATAAATACTATTTTGTAACTTTTAGAAAACCGAGCCCTAAAAGAGAGAGGTCTTTCTCGTAAATAATCCTAGAGACGAACCCATCTACTTTTCGGCCGTAAAAGAGCAGGGTGTGTTTTCAGTTTTTTAGGTTAGAGGCCTAGCATTATGCCGGCGCCGAATTGGGGTTGGTATTCGATTGGGCGGGTGAAGCCTATGAGGAGTTGGGCTTCGGCGTATACGTCGATATCTTTTAGGACTTCTAGTCGGGCGGTGGAGCCGATACCTGTCTTATACGTCCATAAGGGGGTGTAGGTGGGGCCGGTGAAAGTGGTTGAGGAGCGGTAGCCGTAGGCTACTTGGTTGGACCAGCCGGAGCTTAGTCGGAAGTCGCCTAGGGTTAGCCATTCGTACTCTAGGGAAACCGTGCCGGACCAGGTTTGGCCAACTTGGGCTTGGCCGGAGCCGGTGGGGTCTTGGGCTAAGGCGAAGGTTCGGAAGGTGTAGGCGAATGAGGTGCGTAGGAGCCAATCCATTTGGGGTTGCCAGAGGGCCGAGATCGAGACGCCGCCGTAATTCAGTGGGGTCGTGCCGGCGATCATGGCGCTGTCTCGCGCCATAGACGCTAGCAAGCCCGCTCCCAGGTAAAATGAGGGGCGTTGGGTGCGTGTGCTGCGACTAGTGCTGTCATCGATAGTCCCCGGTGCTACGAAATACGTTAAGAGCATCGGTGGCGTTAGCCGCTTTGTTCCAGCGACGCTGCGATAAGAACGATCGCGCGATCTGCCCATGCATTCCGATGGAATACTCAACAGCGCAATAGCGAGGAGAAACCAGGTCACTGCTAGCGTTCTATTTATAAAAGTCGACATATGAATCCGCACTTAAACAAAGCAGACTCCATGCCAAAAAATCCGCTGCGGCTCTTGCCCGCAAACGTGAGTACTCTCGTCGAATACTTGTGTGGTGACACTATTTGTCGACCAGCTGTCTGAATTCGTTTAGCGTTCGCAAATGGCGACTGGTATCGAGACGCGCACGTTGGGTTCTCTTTTTCCTGGAATGGAAAATACCCGCATTGAGATTTCGGATTTTGGTTTTCCCTTTTTAAATTTAGACCACGCGGTGAATTGCCCGACGAGCCTCGTGGTGCTGCTTTTGTTGGTGAAACACCAACAGTGCAAACACGTTTTTGAAATCGGGACGAATCTTGGGCAGTCCACGGCGGCACTCGCGGCGAATACGCCGAGCGATGCGCAGATCATTACTCTCGATTTAGGTGATGAGCGCTTTTGGAATGCTAATCCCAGTCTGCAGAAATTGCGCGAGACGCATTCTGTATCTGATGTTGTTGGAACTCGCTTTCGCAACCAACCGCACTCTGAAAAAATTCAACAGCTCTGGGTGGGTCAAACTGATTTAGTGCAGTTCTACGGCAAAATGGATTGTGTTTATGTGGATGCCGATCACGCGGGCCCGGGGCTTGCTGCGGATACGGAATTAGCTTTTAAGTTGGTGGCGCCAGGTGGGTGGATTGTCTGGGACGACTTTGGAAAAGTTTCTGCTCTCACTTCCTACCTAAGTGATCTCTCCAGTCGCTTTTCGCTTAAGCATGTACGCGCAACAGAGATCGTGCTTTATGCTGCTCCGCAACTAAATGCGTCGTCGAATTAACAGGGTTTTCACTTGACCGACCTAAGCCCAGCAGCGAAAAAATTTATGTATCCACTTCACTCATAGGGAGAAACGAAGTGCCTGAAAAACTCGGGTTGCGAAATCCTTTGGGGGATTCTCAAACCAAGAGCGGGACAAGCCAGCCGCGCGTTTCCGTCATCATGCCCGCCTACAACGGCGAGCGCTATATTGCCGATGCAGTAAACTCGGTTCTCGCGCAGACCTACGCCGATTTAGAAATCATTGTCGTGGATGATGGTTCAACCGATCAAACTCTCTCCCAAATCGAAAATATCCCCGACATTCGCCTCAGAATTCTGCGGCAATCCAATCAAGGCGTCTCCGCTGCCGCAAATGTGGGCATCAAAGCATCGCACGGCGAATACTTGGCCGGAATGGGTTCTGACGATCTTTGGCAGCCAGATAAGATCGCAAAGCAAGTAGCGCTCCTCGACGCAAAACCTGAAATCGATTTAGTCTATTGCTGGACCGGATACATCGGACCACAGAGCGAATCCCTGCCCTATCTTCAACAAGTAGAAATGACCGAAGAACCGCTTAAGGCGCTCTTTACTCGTCACTTAGACATTGCGAGCTCCCTGCTCTATCGACGGAGCTGTTTTGAGATCCACGGATTATTTGATGCGAGGCTGCGTCACCACGAAGATTGGGATCTGCTTTGTCGACTAGCAATGGCCCGAGTTCAGTTTGATGTTATCCGCGAGCCCCTCTGTCGCAACCGCCTTGTCGATAGCGGACTGACTTATCGCGGACTCAAACCCAAAGACATTCGTGTTCTCGGAGAAAACCTCCGCATGTATTTGGGTAACTCAAAAAGCCAGGAAGATTTTGTCGAAGCCAGTCGCGCATGCCTTCACGCCGCGATTTGGATGACACAATCCAATCACTCCTACGCCGCAATCAACGCTTGGCTCTTGGCTTTTCACGCTGTGAAAATTCATGCTCCAACATTCGCGACTCAGGAATTTGGAGAATTTTTCCGCAAAGACCTGAAATGCTTTTGGCGCAATTTATCAAAGCTACTGGGCAAGACTCGCCCTAAAGAAGTTCTCTTCAAAGAATTCGTTGAGATGTACCTCACCAATCCCTTCTCCTTTAACACTCCCCTGCCAGCATAGATGGCCACCGTGCTAAAAAACAGCGTGCTTAAAAATCTGCAAGACGCCATACGCCCTGCGCTAATGGATTGTGCGTATGGACTTTTTGCCAGTACCTTCGCCGGTCGCGCTGTTTTATCGAGCAGAGTTCGCCATGAGCTTTACCACTCACTGCGCCCCCGGCTCTGGCCGCAGAATCAAAACAATACCGCGAAAGAAAACGAAACCGTGGTTTGGTTTCACGGTGCTAGTTTGGGCGAAGTGCAATTACTGGGGCCATTGCTCCAAGCGCTACAAACAGCACGACCCGAAGTTTCTCCGATCATTACATCGTGCACTACTGAGGGCGTTACTTTGGCGCGCGAGAATTTCAGTTGCCCTGTCTTTTTTGCGCCGCTTGATTTTAGTTGGTCCGTACGTCGAGCTTTCGACGGTATCCAGCCACAAACGCTGGTGCTCTTGGAACAAGAACTTTGGCCTGGGCTATTGTCCGAAGCAAACCGCAGAAAAATCCCAGTTGCCATGCTCAATGCCAAGATGCTGCCGCAGGAGATGTATGCTTCGCGCATCCTGCGCAAACTCTTGCCCGATATTTTTCAGAACATTCAAGTCTGCGGCGCTCAAACCCAAGACGACGCTCTGCGCTTGCAGCAATGCTTACGCGCGCCAGCAGCACGCGTGCCGGTCACTGGCTCGCTAAAATTCGCGGTTGCGCAGCAATTCGACCGACAGGATCGAGCCAATCTGCGAGAGCGGTACGGTTTCTCGCCGACAGATAAGATTTTGCTCGCCGGTAGCACGCATGGTCCAGAAGAAAATATTCTTCTCAGAGTATTTCGCAGCTTGCGTCTGCTGCACCCGCAGCTACGGCTGGTCCTTTGCCCACGTAACGAACCGTTTCAACGAGTTGCACAATTACTCCGGCGCAATGGGATAGAGTTCATCTCGAAAACCAAATTACCTGACGAAGAGATCGGTGACCGAGTTTTGCTGTGGGATACCTTTGGTGAACTCGGAAAAATCTGGCCACTTGCTGATTTTGCTTACGTCGGTGGAAGCCTTGGCGGCCACGAGCAAGTGCATAATTTTTTAGAACCCATGGCTGCACGAGTGCCGACGTGTTTTGGCATGAAGAGCGATCAAAATAGTCTAGCGCACGAAGCAGTTCAGCTTGGCGCTGCAGCAGGCGTTGCCGACGAGAACGAGCTTTCCGAATTGCTGACAAGTTGGCTTGAAGCGCCTGACACCGCTAGAGACCTCGCAGAAGTCGGATTTGATTTTGCCCACCGTGATCAGAATGCGGTTCGCGCATCCATCGCGGCATTGCAGAATGTTCTTCCTCCGATCACCTCAGCGAAAATGATATAACGGGTTATGTTTCCACGGCGCATGTATCCTCAGGCACTTCGATCGTTGGCGGTGAAAGTTTGCCGCAACGAACCGTGGAAGTCTTTAGCGGGCAAGGCTTACGATTGGGCAACTCGTTCAGCGAGTGAAAGCTTTGCTGGTCACCCTTCTGTTCGCGCAGTCGCCGTTCGAGGCGGTGCCGCCTTTCGGCGAGTACCTGCGGTTTCCGATGTGGATTTTATTCTGGGTGTAAGCACCGAGAGCATCTCCGATGTCTTGGAAATTCGCAGAATCTATCTTCAACAAAAACGATTGTTGCCTGTTCTAGGAGAGTTGCTGATCTTAGATCCTTTTCGTTGGGAACTAGCTCACCGATTCCGACCGCACGTGTATTTGTTATTGCGAGAGCGCGTGCATATCAATGGCAACGAAGACTTTCTCACCAATCACCCGTACGCCTCGCCTTCGAGTGAAGTGCTTTTTTCGTCTGGCCTTCACCATTTTGCTCGGGCTCTCACTTTCCTATCAGATGGCAATACCGATTCCTTTGTTGCCGCTAGTTTTGATCGCGAAGTTTCAAAAGCGATTGCTTACGCGAGCGATGCACCAATTGAAGTTTCACCGAATGAGAATCCGCATGCACGCTTAGAACGCGCGTTTCGTCTGCTTGATCAAAGAGCCAAGCGTGAAGTGGCTGGCAGCCGTAGTTTCGTAAACGCCCCCGTATCGCTTTCGGGAACATTCCCGCAACTAAGCTCGTCGCCTGCGGCACTTTTTCTGTCTCCCGCGATGTACGAGTACTCGCTGCAATGGGGCCTTTGGAATCACCCGCTGGAGAATCTACGCTTTCTAGAAAACTCTCTGCGCGCTGACCAAAACTGGATGGAGCGTTTTCACACCGAGAACTTAAAAACGATTCGCACCCTGTGTCGCTCGCACTACTGCCAGCTTCCGGGTCAGCTGGCATGCAGTCCTGTCGAGGAGATTCGCAAAAACATTCGCACTCTCGGACTTGAAGCAATGGCGCTGCGCACGCAGCTTGTCACTGACGACGAATCGAAGTTACGTGCGAATGCTCAATCGCACATGCCACACACGGCGGCGCTCATCGAACACGCGCGCAGCGAATCGGTTACACAACTAGGTCACCGATTGCCCTCTGCCCTCTTTGAAATTAGGGAGACTCTAACCGCGTGAGACGCAAAGTGCTCATTTGTCGGATTGGCGCAATGGGCGACGTCTGCATGGCAATGCCGCTCGCGAAAGCGCTCGCAGAGCATTTTGAAGTGCATTGGCTGATTCGCAAAACGCATATAGAACTAATCGAACTGCTTTGTGACTTCCCCGTCATCGCCGTGGCGGTCAATCCTGGAAAACGGAACTGGTTTCGAAGCGATCTGGTAGCCAATTTACGTCAACAGAATTACCACGCGCTTATCGACCTATCGCATTGGCGAGAAGTCGCTTGGTTAGCGCAGTCGCTTGCCGAAATTCCGATTCGCGCCATCACGCTAGATCTAAAACAGGATTTCAGACTCACTGGCCAGTTCACGCCGGAGATTTACAAGGCGTACAACACCCTAGTCGAAGTCCCACAACAGGCGCACCAAGCTGCCAAATGGCAGCTACTTCTGGAAAAGAGCCTAGGTGTTCCGCTCCAAGTACATTGGCCAACGCCGTCGCATCGACCGCCATCGCATGGTTCCAAGGCACCACACTCGCTCTTTATTCAGCCGCATTCAAAGAAGCGCTCTAAACAATGGCCGATTGCCTCGTTTACAGCGGCAGTGCGATCTTTTGGTTCTTCAAAGCCGCTGCAAGTTTGCATCAACCGCGGCACTTTCAGTGAATGGCCACGCGCGTGGGAATTGTGTCGTCGATTAAGAGTCTTAGGAATAGCCGCCTCGCTCTCTCCTGCACCTGGGACTTACGCCCAACTTAAGAACACATTGCAAGAAGCCGATTTCGCGATCGGTACCGACAGTGGCCCTATGCACATGGCCTCACTGCTGGGGATTCCAAGTCTCGTCGTCATGGGTAAGTATCCAGCTTGGGAATTTGCGCCGACGCGGCGTAGCACCGCCATCTCCCCTCCCTCTCCCGGAGGATGGGCTCGCGACACAGCCGTCAGCACCGTAACGGAGGCGCTGCATGCTCACTGGCAAACCACCTGAATCTATCTGGGCGGTTAAACTCAGTTCGATGGGAGATATCGTGCATATTACTCCTGCAATGCGCGCCCTGCGCGAACGCTTTCCCGCAGCACAGATTTCACTCGCCGTGGAAGACCGATTTGCCGCGGTGGTCGAAAAAAATCCCCATATCGACGAGATAGTGACTATTCCCCATCAGGGAAATCACCAGTGGCTGCGCTCTTTGAGAAATGTTTTCGCCCGACCCGCTCCGGACCTGGCGATTGATTTCCAAGGACTCGCGCGAAGCGCCGTGTGGATCTATTCCACTCGTGCTGCTCTTCAAACGGGTCGCGGCGGTTTTCGACCGTTTTGGCATCGTACCGATGTAAAGCAAGATCAGCACGCAGTGCAAGTGAACGCGGCGGTGGTTGAATCCCTCGGCGTTGCGGTGACTGACTTGCGGCCCGAGATTTTTTTAAGCGACGACGCTAAGGCGCGAGTGCAGTCGCTGCTCTGCAAGCATGGTCTGATTGGAGAGCCTTTTATCGTCGCCAATCCATTTAGTCGCGTCAGTAGCAAGCAATGGTCGCTCGCACGCTATGCGCAGCTCATTGATTTAACTTTTAGGGAGCTACACCTAAAAGCAGTTGTCTGCGGCTCTCGTGAAGAAATGCAAATGTCCGACACATTGGCGACACTCATCCAACCCGGCGCCGCTGTTTTTATGACAGGCAAACTCTCGCTCGCAGAATCTCTCTGTGTGTATGAGCAAGCGGAATTGATGGTGACGGGAGACACGGGTCCCATGCATGCAGCTGCCGCATTGGGCACTCCCGTTCTTGCTCTCTTTGGGCCAACACTGCCGGAACGAACCGGCCCTTGGGGCGACGGGCACACGGTGATTCAAACTAAAAAGCCACCGTTTCACGCCATGTATCGGTACGATAAGAGCGGCAGTTACATGGCCAGCATTGAATTAGAAACCGTGTGGAATTGTTTGAAAGGCCGCTTCTCATGTTAGCGACAGACCTTAAGCGTTTGGTGTCGTATCGATTCTATATTCCCATCTGCTTAGCGTTGCTCGTGCTGCGGCTGGTGTGGGCTTCCTATGCACCGCTTTTTATCGACGAAATCGTCTATTGGGATTGGGCTCGCTGGATGGATTGGAGTTCGCTCGAACACCCACCCGGCGTCTACTACCTCGCGCGCCTCTCGCAACTGATCGCTACAGGAAATTTAGCCCTGCGATTTGTTCTACCGTTTTTGCACTTGGTCAGCATGGTAGCCATAGGGCTCATTGCCGTCAGAATAGATCCGCAGTTCTCTAAGGGGCAACTTGCGGGAGTTTTGGCGTTGGGACAAACCGTTCCGATGCTTCATCTCGGCGGGACGCTGCTGATGCCGGACTCTGGACTTATCCCCTGTCTATTGCTTGCAGCGTATGCGGCATTAGTAATCGAGAGTGGGAATTCGAGACTCTCGCAAGCAGTCGTCTTGGGAGCGCTACTCGGACTCGCGAGTTGTTTTAAATACCATGCGCTTTTTATCGGCGGTGGCATTGCGTTCTACGCAATTAAGAAAAGCGTGCGCGATTCAAAACAACGAATTGCTTTTACAGGCATCTTAGCTCTGTGTTGGTTGCTATTTAGTTTCCCGGTTTGGTTGTGGAATTTTCAAAATGGCTTTGCTTCGTTCCTCTTCCAGTTTTTCCACGGCGTGCCCGGTGAGTATTTTCAACGCCAGCGCATTCTAGAAACCTGGATTGGCCTAGTCGTACTGCTAGGTCCAGCGTTTGCTGGTTTTTTTATTTGGAGCGCTTTTTCGGGAGTGCGAAATCTCAGCTACGCATGGGGTAGCAGCTTATGGGTTTGCCTACTCACCGTGCTGTCTTTTGTCGGGCGAGTAAAGGCTCATTGGTTCTTACCCGCGGTGTGGCTACAACTTCTCGTGGCCAGAAAATGGATGACCACCAGCACCATTCTATCGACGTGCTTTTTAGGAATTCTAATTGGTTGGACCGCGCCCCTGCTCCTCACCCAACCGCGGATGAAAGCCGCGATTACTCGTTTCTGGGTGAATCTTCCTGAAGAAACTGATTTTTTCCCGGCGTTGGTGACGCAGCTGCAAAGTGATCCGTGGATTACAAAAGCGCTGCCTGTGGCAGGACCCGCACATTGTCCGTCGCCCCACGCGTGGGCGTCGTTGCGCTGGTATTGGGTAGCGAAACTGGCTTACCACCTGCCGGGTCAACCGCGTGCTTTCTCATTTGATCACCGCCTCTCAAACTACAGCTTTCGAGATCGCAAGGTGTTGCTCGAGGGTTGCCCCGTCGTCATCGTGGCAGATGGCGCGCATCTAGTGCCACTGGAATTGGCGAAGCGAGTGAATGTATTGCATTCGAAAGAGATCACCGTGCCTGGATTTGAAACTAAACACGTTGTCGTGCTAGTCGGAACCGCTTACGGCTCCGGTGGCAACCAGGATTCCCAGTAGTAACAGCCGTCTCGCCAGTTTTTACAGGCCTCTGACTTGGGAACCGTCGGCAAATTAGCTCTGCGTTTGAATCTATCCACTACAACGCCGGCAAATTCCCAATGTTCGGTTGGAATATGCGTTTGACCAATTTCATCTAGGGTCGCATTTGAAACAGCATCTCGATGGCCGGTAAGGACGATGAGTTCCACAAACTCAAAAGCAGGCAATGTGCCGGCAAGTGACAATGTGTCCTGCGGTGTGCCTGAAAATCCCATGAGCAGTCTGTGATCCCCGGCGTAATAGCGGGCCGCTGCGTAGGCGTACTGGGGAACTGTAATCATCAAAGTATCGGGCGGCTGCGTATCAACCAGATTGCCGACAGCCGCTCGGAAATCCTGCAATACTCGTCGCTTGATTTTATATCCCGTCTGTAAAAACGCGGCCGCCACGATTACCCCGAAGCAGATTGCGATTCGTCGGAATGCAGCTCTTTTTTCTTCTAAAAACGACGCAAAAGCGATTGCAAAGCCAATGCAAAAAACTGGAACCATTGGCTGCAGCAGGCGCGGGTAACTCCGCATCGGCAACACCGTAAGAATGAAAAGCGGCAGCAACATGCAGACAAGCCAAACCGATTCTTTAAGGTGGCCCTTGCGACAATGACGGTGAATGCCAAAAGCCCAAAAAGCAAAAGCGAGCGCGCCGACAGCGGCGTGAAAGCCCGGATGCATAAGCAGGTAGTTCCACCGCGGATCGATAATGAGCGCTCCCAGCGGAAACAGCGGGCCCCATTCGCGATAAAGCGGAGTTGCAGTTTGGATGACGAAATCGAGCGACACTGGCTTTGCCGTAAAATAACGAGACGAAAAAATAGTTATTGGAATCCAGGGCAGGAACAGGGTCGCTAATTTCTTGTCCCATTTGGTAGTGACACAGACGGCTAGCAATAGGCCAAGGACGTAGATGCCGGTGTAGCGATGGCTTTCGAGAGAGAGGAAAAAGAGGAGTTGGCAGAGGATCCAGAGAGAGACAGCTTCGGACTTTGTCCTCGCAACGACTGAGCGCCAGACAGTCCACCACAGCGCCAGCTGCAGCAAATTCCACAAGACGTACTGACGTACGTTCTGGGCAGTCACAACATTGGCCGGCATTAAAATATAGAGGAGTGCTGCAAGAATTGTTGCACGTCTAGAGAGTGCCATCTCTCGGCAAATGAAGACGAAGAGCACGAAGCCCAAGGCATCAACGGCGACGGAGAGTGAGCGCAGCGCAAATTCGCCGCCTCCGAAGAGAACTTTCCAGACATGGAGGAGGACGAAGTACGCAGCGCCATTGCGATCGCGCATCGCAGCAGATAAGGAGCGGGAGACACCGTACGAATTGCCTTCATCGAGCCAAAGGCCGGTGCCATTAATCCAAGCAAAACGATAAACCAAAAAAAGAAGACAGAGCGCCGCCCAAGGCCAGTGACGCTGCCATTTGTGGCGGAACACTCTACTGGCCTTTTTTCTTTCCGCGTTTAGCAGCAGTCTCCGGCAACGGCCGATTTAGGACCACGAGCAAGATGACACTCGCTATCGCCATCACAAGCGAAAGCCACTGGCCCATACTCAGCCCCAGCGCCAGATATCCAATGTGCGCATCGGGCTCTCTGAAGAACTCGACGATAAAACGCGAAATCGTGTACCCGAACATAAACAGCACAGAGATTTGGCCGTCGCGCTTAAAGAAGCGCTTGCCGATCCAAAGCAAGGCGAAAAGCAAAACGCCCTCGAGCAAGAACTCATAAATTTGCGAGGGGTGGCGTGGCATTGGCCCGCCGTTTTTAAAGATGACTGCCCATGGCACATCTGTCGTGCGTCCGTAGAGCTCTCCGTTGATAAAGTTCCCGAGACGGCCCAAGCCAAGGCCCGTGGGCGTGGCCAGTGCTGCGGCATCAATAAGGTTCCAAAACGGAATGCCTTTTTTGCGGGCGAAGAAAAACGTTGCCGCAATCACACCCATTAGACCGCCGTGAAACGACAGCCCGCCTTTATAAACTTCAAAGAGGTAAAACGGATTCGCAAGGAGTGCGCCGGGATCGTAGACGAAGCAATAGATCACCCGCGCGCCAATGACTGCGCCGACTAAGGACCAAACAATATATTGTTCGACGTCTTCAACGGAGAAGAGAAATCTTTTTTCTCGGGCAAGCTTTCGCAGGATGAACCCGGCAATGAGAAACGCCGAGACATAGAAGAGCGAGTACCAGCGGATTTGAAACGGACCCCAAAGATCAATCAGCACCGGACTAATATCCGGTTGGTGCCAATAATTCGAATTCATGCAGGCAGACTAAAAGGAAGGAAGGAATACAGCAAGGCCGAAGCTGGCTACAAAATTACTACGGAAACTCTTCTCGCCGTAGGTTTGGGAATTCGCCATGTAATTGCGCAAGTCCACGACAATTCCCATCAGGCTATTGAGATAGAGTTTAAATCCAACGCCCAATGTCAGCGTTAGATCCGAACCCGAAGCGACAACGCTGCCGCCGGTGTTCGAAACGGAATACTTAGAAGTTTCCGTCGATGAAAAACCAAAGCCAACCGGTACGTAAATATCAAAATACAAAACTTGCGCGCCAAAGAAGCGGATTTTTCCGTAAAACGGCGAGATTAAGAAGTTCGTTCCGATGACTTGCTTGAGTTTTACTATCTGAAGATCCTGAATGCTCTTGGTCGGATCGGAAACCAAGCTGGTAATGAATTTAGAAGTGCTGCCGCCGGCCTTTTGATAATCAATGATCTCCCAACCGTAATGATCAGAGATGTGCCAGGTCAGGCGCCCGCCAAATGAAGTGTGATTGACTGCTAGGTCGTACGGGAAAAATCCAAACGACGCGCCGAGTTCTAATTTTCCAGCGCGATCATATTTCTTGTTCCGAACCACAGCGCCGATGGAGCGCTCAAAATCCCCTTGGCTGCCTTCGACGTCTTTTACAACCGCGTAGCTAGGAGCGGGGACGCAGATTATTGCCGCTAAGGACACAAGCGCCAGTCGTTTCAATACGATCTTTTTAAGATTCTTCATTAGATTGTCGGTGGTGTTGGAAGGGATGAAACTTCCTTAATCATACCACTAGTGCGGCAGTTTTTGTTGAACTGCGCTTCTAGCGCCGGGGGGTCAGCACTGATAATCTGCCGCTATGCCCGAAAGCTATATCCTATTGGTCGTCCTGCTTCCGGTTTTCTTATTTTCGCTGTGCGTCCATGAATGGGCCCACGCCTGGGTTGCATCGCGCTGCGGCGATCCAACGCCTAAAGAAGCCGGTCGTCTCTCCATCTTGCCTTGGCGGCACTGGGATTTGATCGGCACTATCATTCTGCCCAGCGCTTGTTATCTCTCAGGTATGCCGGCATTTGGTTGGGCCAAACCAGTTCCCGTGGACGCGCGGTATTTTAAGAATCCCCGTCGTGACTTGGCGCTGGTGGCAGTAGCGGGTCCTCTCTCTAATTTGATCTTGGCGGCACTCAGCGCGGTTTTAGTTTCTTTCGTTCATTCTGGCGAATGGCTGGATCGCGTGCCGATGTTTGTGGCATCGAGTTTCACTTTTTTCGAAATGGCGCTGGTAATGAATATCCAAGCGAATTTGGCGCTCGCGGTTTTTAATTTAATTCCGTTTCCACCGCTTGATGGTTTTATGATTCTGCAGGCTGCATTGCCGCCGACTTGGACGATGCGCCTTTATAAACTTGCCCCCTACTCCTTTGGCGTACTAGTGGCCCTGTGGGCGACGGGTAGCTTGGCGTATCTCGGCGTACCCGTGCGCTGGTGCTTTGAACGGCTTATGCAATTTGCCGTGACGTGATTAGAGCGAATTGACGGGATCTACGTCGATAGCTAGCTGCACATGGCTCTTCGTGTGCTCATGAAATTTCCAAGCGTCGGCTAATAGCGTGTGCAATGCCGGCACACTCGAACTCTTCACCAGACAATGCCAACGATAGAGTCCCTTGACTCGCGCAATCGGAGCTTCCGAGGGCCCTAGTAATTCGGTCTTGATTTCTACATCTGGCTTTTGAAATCGCTGCCGCAAAAACAAGCAAAGCGTCTCCGCAAAACGCCGCACTTCGACAGAGTCACGGTGTTGGAATCGTAATAGCGCCATCCGACTAAACGGCGGAAACTGAAAAGCCTCGCGGTGCGAAAGCTCCATTTGGTAAAAGCCCTCGAGATCTTGCTTGGCCGCCATTTGAATGGCTGGGTGCTCGGGAAAATACGTTTGAATAATTACTTTGCCGAGAATATCCGCACGGCCCGCACGGCCACCCACTTGCGTCAGCACTTGAAAAGTCCGCTCCGCAGATCGGAAATCAGGAATATTGAGTCCCGCATCAGCGACTAAAATACCGACAAGAGCGATGCCTGGAAAATCATGGCCCTTCGCCACCATTTGCGTACCGACGACTATATCGATTTTTCCAGCAGCTAAAGTCGTCAGCATTTCTTCTAATTCGGCGCGGTTCTTCACAGCGGATCGGTCAAGCCGCCCAATCCGCGCAGCCGGGAAGAGTTCGTTGAGGTATTTTTCGACTTGTTCGGTCCCCACTCCCAAAGTATCGAGCGCTAAACTCTGACAGACATGACATGCGTGCGGCACAGGGTACTGGCGCGCGCAGTAATGACACTTCAATGCCCGACTCGTTTGATAGTAAGTCAGCGTCACATCGCAATCATGGCAACGCCAAGTGTGTCCGCAATCACGGCAAAACAGAAAATGCGCGTAGCCCAGGCGATTGAGATAAATCAGAACTTGATTGCCATCGGCGAGCGTTTTTTGAATTGCATCTAGCAAAACGTGCGAAATCCATGGCCGCTTGGCATCGAGCACGGCATCTTTTTCACGCAAATCCACTACGCGCACTTCAGGGAGTGGGCGCTCCATCACTCGGCTCGGCAAGCGTGCAATCACGTACTTGCCCTTAGTGACGTGAAAATAACTTTCCAATGACGGAGTCGCGGAACCTAAAACCACTTTGGCGCCAAACCACTGGGCGCGAGCCACCGCCATATCCCGCGCGTGGTAACGAAATGAGTCTTCCTGCTTAAACGAAGTTTCGTGTTCTTCGTCGACGATAATCACACCGAGATTTTTAACTGGCGCAAATACGGCCGACCGAGCGCCGACTACAACTTGCGCTTCGCCCTTACGCACACGATCCCATTGCTCGTAACGCTCTCGATCTTTGAGATCGCTATGGAGAATCGCAACTTTGCCCGGAAATCTACGAGAGAACCGGCCCACTAATTGTGGAGTCAACGCAATTTCAGGAACCAGAATAATTCCGCCCTGCCCTTGGGCAAGCAGAGTTTCCAGCACTGAAATATAAACTTCGGTTTTTCCGCTGCCGGTTACGCCGTGCAAGAGAACCGGCTTTTTCTCCGTCGTTAGAATCGTCGCTACGGCTGCCTGCTGATCGGAGTTCAAAGTGGGAACTGCTATTTCGTTCTTCGTCGTTAAAATCGCCTCGGATGAGCGCAGTACGTCGTCAAAGGTCGGGCCGCTGGACTTGCGCTTAGTAGCTTTAGGAGCCTGCCAAGCCGCCTTCGGCAATGCGGTCGCTAAAACTTCGCCAATGGGGTGGCAGTAATAGCGACTCACCCATTGCAGAAACTCCAACATCTTCTGTTCAATCAACGGCTCCGCTACGAGAACGTTTTTGGCGTGTTTTAATTTGGCAGGATCAAATGTCGATTTTTCTGGAAAGCCGGTAACGAAAGCGTGCGTGCTCTTGTTGCGAAACGGCACTTCAAGCACACTGCCGCAACTAATCTGCTCGCCCATTGCCTCGTCGACAAGATAAGTAAACGAACCATCTACCCGAAACGGAACAGCAACATCGACTAAGCGATCCTTCATCGGTACCGCAGCATGAACTTCAATGCGCTTTCCAACCCGCTCATGCCGGCTGTGCCTAGAGAAGACTGCATATCCCGTTTTTCTTTAGGAACGTCGCGCACTCCGAGAGCTTGCACGGAGAGCACCTTAGATTGAATGCGAGTGGTGCCATTGAGATTGAGCGAAAACTCTCTAGCAAAGCGCCCTAAGTTTCCAGCGGGGGCAAAGCGATTAAACGTCCAAGAAACCGATTCTGTGCCGGCTTTCCATTCGATGCGCTTGATGCCTGTACGACGTAGGTCCGCAAACACTGCGCGCCAACGATCACTTTCATGAGTGCCTACGATAGCAATCGAAGGCTGACTATCGACTTGGTGCAGGTAAATATCGGGATGGCGAAGATAATTCGAATTCGGATCCCAAGTCTTAGGATCGCCTTCTGGCTTGTAACCTGGAGCGAACTGCAACATCTGCTCTCTACGGATAAAACCTTCGCGCATTGCTGTATCGAGAAACTCTTGTGCGGTAGCGCCCGAAACATAACGCAACCAAGTTTGGCTGACCAAAGGCACTTCGCCGCCCGACGAGAGACTGTAACGATTGCCCGTCGCTTTACCGGCGATAGCTGCTGGAGCATTGCCCTGCTGCGCACTCGATAATTGCCAGCGAAACCAAGTCGTGCCGCTTTCTTGCAAGATGGTTTCATCGACGGAAACCGATTCGCCGTTTTGCACTTCGATGTCGTGGCGCATGCGAATGAGTAAACCCGAAACCGGCTTGCGATTGTTAAACACATCGCGAATCACTTCGGTGATGGGATAAATAAATCCAAATGCGGGAATGGCCGCAAGAGTACTCACCGCCAATGCCGCGGATAAAAATGCTTTTCTAGTCGCTATCATTTCAATCGCTCCTGTAATGCTGCGCGCATCCGCTGCGCTAATTCAGGACGCTCCAAAGCCGCGTCGACTTGCGCCAAAACAAACTGGTGTTGAGTACCGACGTCATAACGCGGACCCGCGAGTAACATCGCCTGCAACTTCCCCGCCTCTGCCAAGACAGTCATTGCGTCGGTCAGCTGAATCTCTCCGCCCTTACCAGGAGGAGTATCCTTGAGAATATCCATAATTTCAGCGGTAAAAACGTAGCGGCCGATAATTGCATAACGACTCGGGGCATCGGCCGGTGCTGGCTTTTCGACGGTGCGGATAACTTTTACTGCTTCGTTCTTTAAATCCACTCCGCCGATATCGACGATTCCGTAAGACGAGCTATCAGCCTTTGGAATTTCCATTACGCCCACCGACGAGCGACCGGTCTTAGTGAAGTTATCGCACAACACTCCAACGCCGCGCTTAGCGCCCGCACTACGACCCCAAGGAGCAAAAATTTCATCGCCCAGACAAACTGCAAAGGGTTCGGAGCCCACAATAGGTGCCGCGCAAAGTACAGCATGGCCCAACCCCTTGGGCTCTTTCTGACGAACCGAAATCACTTCGCAGAGACTTCCCACCCGGTGCAACTTATCGGCTAAATCGTTTTTTCCACGCGCGCGCAGCTGCGCTTCCATTCCCGGAGAATAATCAAAATAATCTTCCAGCGCTTGTTTGCCGCGGCTGGTGACAAAGACGATTTGGTCGACGCCAGACTCAATGGCCTCTTCGACAATGAATTGAATGGTGGGCGTCTCCAGGATGGGGAGAAATTCCTTTGGCACTTCCTTGGTGTAGGGAAGGCCCCGAGTTCCCAATCCCGCGACCGGGATCACTAGCTTTCGCGGGAATGCTGCCATAAGTCCTCCTGATGAAAATCTAAAAGCCGATGTTAGCCCGTCCAAGCGAGCTTGGCGAGTAACTGAGGACGCGCCGGCTGGAGCAGGCCCAAAAACCTGCCGCGTGTGCTACAAGACACACTGAAGAAAAAAACACACGTTTTCCATCACCCTGCCCATACGTAAATACCTGGAATTACGGTGATTTTTTTAGTTACCCCTTGGTACAGGGTTTGCTAATTGAAGAGAGTAATGAACGGATCAGTCTGGAACGACTACAGCACCTATCGAGTACAGAAAACGATTCGCCGTCCTGTTACGGTGACCGGTATTGGTCTGCACTCTGGCCAGTCCACGCGCTTGCAGATTCTGCCTGCTGAAACCGGCCACGGGATCGTATTTGAAAAGGTCAGCGGCCGAAAAAAATTCGAACTAGGCGCGCATTTTAAGAACGTGGTGAGCACTTCGCTGGCCACTAGCCTATCCATTGTCGGAGAACCTGATTCGGGAGTGGCGACGGTCGAGCATTTGATGTCGGCTTTCTACGCGCTGGGGATCACCAACGCGCGCGTGATTGTTGAGGGCAGCGAAGTTCCGATCTTAGATGGCAGCGCCCGTCCTTTTGTCGAAGCGATTTTAGATGCAACTTTGGAATTGCAAGCGATGACGGCGCCTTCGATTCGCGTGATTAAACCTATCCGGATTTTTCAAGAAGGCGTGGTTTGCGAATTGCTCCCGCGCGACAATCTCCGTCTCACGACTTCGATTGATTTTGATCATCCCGCAATTGGCGCACAGACCTTCGCACTCGAACTCACGCCGCAAAGTTTTATCGACGAAGTGAGCAGCTCACGCACTTTTGGTTTTATGAAAGACGTCGATGCATTGCGCGCGCGCAATTTAGCGCAAGGAGCTTCGCTGGATAACGTATTAGCGTTTGATGAAACCGGCATTGTGAATAAGGAAGGCGCTCGTTTTGCCGACGAGTGCGTAAGACACAAACTGCTCGATGCACTGGGCGATTTGGCTTTAGCAGGCGCGCGCATCCAAGGCGAATTGGTGAGCTTCCGTGGCGGCCACTCGATTCACATTAAGCTGCTTCAGGAAGTGGCGAAGATGAAGGGTTCTTGGGAATGGGTAGAGGCCGAGCCAGTAATGCCGACATGGCAACCCGAAGCTGCCGAGCAAGCCTACTTAATCAGCAGATAAGAAACAGATTCCCACTCGTCGATAATTTTCGATTTATTGCGGACAAATCCCATTTTCTGCAACTCAGGCTCCAGCACTTGGCGCTGATCTACCAAGAGCCCCGACAAAATCAAAACCCCACCCGGCTTTAACACTCGACGGTAACCCGCCATTAATTCCACATGCGTGCGCAGCAAAATATTCGCGACCACCATGCCGAACGAAGCTTCGGGAAAAGTTTCAAGAGTATCGACAGAAAAACGGATATCGGGAGTCTGATTGAGCTCCGCGTTTTCAATGGCGACTTCGATGGCTTCCGGATCGTTGTCTGTGCCTTCGACTTTGGTTTCACCAAGTTTCTTTGCAGCGAGCGCTAAGATACCGCTGCCAGTACCCACATCGATCACGCCGAGACCCGGCTTCTCGGCCAGGTATTCTTCCATCAACCATAGGGCTAAGCGCGTGCTCTGATGCAAGCCAGTGCCAAACGCGCGACCCGGCTCCATGACAATAGGAAGAAAACCAGCCGGAACTTCCAGCTCGTCGACTTGCCATGCGGGGACTAAGTAAAATTTCGCAGACAACGGCTGCGGGGGATAAAACCGGCGGTGCGTTTCTTTCCAGTTCTCAACGGGCACTTCGCGCCAATTCATCGTGGGCGAAGGCGCATCGGCTCTGAGGAAAATCTCGCGGCAAGCTTGCTCGACTTGCGCGCGGCCATCGACGCTTAAATCTTCAAACGAAGCAGTCAGCGATTGCCATTTATCCGTCGGATTACCCTCGGTAATTCCTGCGCAGCCAACATCCCAAAGGCCTGCGGATACAACTTCAGATAACTGTAACGGCGACTCGATTTTTAGCTCGGACCAGTTCGACATGGCGGGGAGAATCTATAAAAACGTGAGACGGCGCAAGAGTAAAAGCGCGCCGTTAGCTAGGCATCTGATTTTGCAGCGATTTTATTGAGGGACTTGAGCGCCAGACGGTGGTGCAGACTCCCACATTCCGCGTTCTGGGGCTTGGTTGTCTTCTTTAGAGGGCTCTTCGCGTTCCGGCTCTGGCTCGCGTTCTCTTTCCACAGGCTTACCACTCATCTTGCCCTCAACGGAAGCAAGACGACGGCGTGCACGGGCTAGATCTGCCGAGTCGCTTAAGAGTTTCACGGCCGATGCCCACTGCGCGCGAGCCTCTGGCCACTTCTTGCGGACTTCAAAAATGTAAGCGAGCCACGCGTGATTCAAGCCATTGCTTGGATCGAGATCAATCGCGGTTTTGAAATTCGCTGCGGCCTTGTCCCACCTCTTCATGTTGGTGTGACAGATTCCTAATTCGCGATGAGCAACGGGATCCTTTGGCGTGCTTTGAATGTACTTGGCCAAAATCGGAAGCGCTTGATCGGCTTTTTGTTGATAGCGAAAAATTATCGCACGACGGAGTTGGAACGCAGGTTCCGTCGCCACTTTTTTGCCGAGAGAATTAAGTTGAGTCAAAGCTTGATCGTATTGGCCTTGGTCGATAAGCGCATCGATTGCGCCCGTGCCGTAGGAAGCCAGCTTCTCTTTGGCGACGGTAGAATCCGGACTGACCGAAATCGCTTTGCGCCAGAACTTCACAGCTTCAGCGACGTTACCGCGCTTTTCCAGCACCACGCCTAATTGTTCGAGCACACCTGGATCTGCTTTATTGATTTTGTAGCACTGACCCAAAAGCTTCGCGGCTTCATCGACTTCATTCGCTTGCAACAAAATCACTGCAAGGTTGTATCGACTGCCAATGTGCCGTGGCCAAAGCCGAGCAGCTTGTTGCAAATGCGTTTTGGCGCGGCCGATATCGCCGCGAGAAAGATAATAGCGACCTAATCCCCAATGCGCGCGCGCACGAGACGGATCATCGGTCGCTACTTGCTTATAGATAAATGCAGCGGTGTCGTTTTGGCCCACAGCTTCGTAAAGTTCTGCACTAAGTTCTTGTGCAACTGGACCCAGCGGCTGACCCCGGAGTTCATCCATCAGACGATTTAAACTCAGACGTGCCTGTTCGTAGCGTTTGCGCTTGATGTCGCCATACGCATTGAGGAGCGAAAGCTCGTTTGCCGCAAGAGTGCTCTTGCGGATTTTTTCCATAAAACGTTCAGCGCCGTCCGTGCGATCGGTGCGCAGATAGATCCAGGCGCAAGCAACGAAGTTATCGACATCAATGGTCGACAACACCTCGAATTGGCGGCAAACCGCAGCGCCTTCATCAAGTCTGTTTTCGTTTAAAAGGGTGCGCGCGGGGCTCGATGCTGCAAAGCTTGGCTGGGCGATAAAACCTGCCGCGACCACCGCGAACGACATGGCTGATGTTAAGAATCTAAGCATTTTTTAGGTGAGCTCCCTTATTAATCCTACCAAAATAAGGAGCGCTTGAGGGTAAACTCGTTTGACGCAACGTCGCCAATACGTAGCTGCTTCGCAACGCGGTAAAGAGAGCTTTATTTGACTTGCTGCATTAGCAAACCTATCCCACTGTTAGATGGCTGCACCCCGTTATTACCAACCTCGCTCCGAGCTTAAGCCCGAGCTCGTTATCGTCGATGATGACCCGCTTGATTTACAATCCATCCAACTAGCTCTCGGTGATGAGTACACCATTCATGCATTCCAATCGCCGCGCGCCGCTGAAAACTTTCTAGCCAGTCGACCGATGCATCTCGCTGTCTTGGATTTAGAATTAGGCGGTGCTTGTGGACTCAATACGTTTCTCCAATGGCAGACAAAATTTCCAGGTCTCGAAGTGGTGTTTTGCAGCGGTATCTCGCAGGTTGAGCGCGCGGTGGAATGCGTACGCCGAGGCGCCTCTGATTTTGTCGCTAAACCGTTTCACGCAGAAACATTTCGCTCGGTATTGCGATCAGTCCGACAAAAGCGCGTGCCGCACTCTCGCGCCCTTCTTCCATCGGCGCCCGTGTTCATCGGCGAATCCTCGGCAGCCGGAAAAGTGCGCGCGCAAATTAAGCTCCTGAGAAACTTACCGGATGTGAAAGTCCTCATCTTAGGAGAAAGCGGAACAGGAAAAGAAGTAGTCGCATCGCTCTTGCACCATCAGGAGACTGTGCTCAGCCGCTCGCGGCCGTTTATCGCCGTGAATATGGCAGCACTCCCCACGACGCTCGTGGAATCAGAATTGTTCGGCGTCGAACGCGGCGCTTTTACCGATGCGAAAACTTCGCGCCCTGGAAAATTTGAGTTAGCCGACGGTGGAGATCTTTTTCTCGACGAAATTGGTGACCTGAGTCTGGATGCTCAAGCAAAACTATTGCGCGCTCTTCAAGAAAAACTTGTTCAACGCGTCGGAAGTTCACACGGCAGACGGCTGGACTTTCGTTTAATCAGCGCAACCAACTTGAATCTCTCTGCACGAATCCGCGACGGCCACTTCCGCGAAGACCTGGCGTTTCGAATCGCCGATTTCGTTTTAGAGCTGCCGCCGTTGCGCGAACGACTCGACGATATAGCGCTATTAGCAAATCACTTCTTAGAGAAATTCGCTCCTCACCGTGAAATGCAAATCGGACGGCGCGTACTTAATCAAATGCTGCGCTACCATTGGCCGGGCAACGTTAGACAATTAGAATCGACGATGAAACGCGCTTTGGTTTTAAATCAGGGTAATCGAGTGGACGAAGTAGATTTCTTAGATCGGATTTTCTTTTCACCAGAACTGCCTGAGCGCCAACAGAAAACTCTAACCGCAGCGGCGCGCCATCCTAGAAATCGCAGGCGCGCGTGGGAAGAATTGGGAATCTCGAAAGCGACTTTCTATCGTCGACTTAAAGAAATAGAAGACAACTAAAGCGCCGTTCTCAACCAACGCTCAATTTGATCTGCAGAATTACCGCAAGGCTTGCCAACGACCGGCGCAATGGCCATTCGGACAATGTAGTAGGCCCAGTTGCGATTTGGTTTCTGCAATTCCAGTGAAGTCGCTTGCGCGGTGTCGAGCAAAGAGAGAATTTTTTTGCTATCGCAAGTGCGACCTATCTCGACGAGCTTGCCGCTAGTTTGGCGCTGAAGCTGTGACTCAAAATACTTCAAATCAGAAGCCCCCTTCGGCAATCCAAAGACAAAGAGCTTCTCTGCCGAAGATTGCTTGGACTCCCAGCGCGCTCCAATAAATTCGTGATCCACCAATCCAGCCGCGACCGGCCGATAGGCGTGATAAAACTCTAGGCACCCCGACTCTTTCAACCAAAGTTCCTCTTTGTGAAGACCCGCGTGCAGTGAAGTTGTTAAGGTAAGTATCACCCAAAAAAAGATTTTGCTTCCCACGTTACCCCCCGCAGAAATACTAACAGGAGCGTCCCCGTCGCTGCGAGCGCAGCGAATCAATCTCCACCCCGCTTCGAAGCCTCAGCCAACTTCCGCGAGCCGAGCGCGAGATCCACCAGTAAAAACTAAAAACAAAGGGGCGTCCCGGGCGGGGGCACTCATTTTTAGTGCGCCGAAACCGGGCCCTGATTCGACTGCGCGGCCCGAAGATGGCTTCGCTCGCAACGACGGGGCAAAAAAAATAGGACGACCCGAGTGGGCCGTCCCGATTTTTAAGACCTTTAATACCTGTCCGGCTCTTTAGGCTACGGACGTAGTATTCATTGCCGGAACTGCTTCGCGCTGTTGCTTGAAGCGGAGGCCTCTCGCCTGTCCACCTTCACGGCCGATCATTGCCATGTGTTCGCGGTCTTGGCTGACCATTTGGCCGCCTTTTTTACCAGATACTCGTGCTTCATCCGAAGTGAACTCGTGGGCAGTTCCTTTTAGGTGAGCAGCCCGTCCGCCTTTGCGAGCAATTTCGCGTTGGCGTGCGGGATCCATCGAAGCAAATCCGCGTAAACTTTTGCGCGGTTTTGCAAGTGGTTCAGAGTGGCTGGAATCATCCATTGTCATTGGACTTGCTGATCCGAGATTAATTTCGCTGTTCATATATTTACTCCGTTATCTAAAACCATGCCCGTTACTGTGCTTCGACAGTAGCGGTTGCAAGCGAAGTGCCAAAGCTGCGCGGAGAGAAATAAGCTGAGAATTTTTGTTAAGAGTGTTCTTACCGTTGAGTTTGGCAACGAAGTGTTGCACCCACTGTTGCGGCATCGCAACGTTACTGCAACACTTTCTGTGGCTGAGCCCGAGCGCGGATTTTTAATGCGCCGATCAAGAAGCGCAAAGTCCCTGGAAAATGGCGTTCCATCCAAACTACGAATTTGCCGTGTCCGGTAATCACCACTTCCCGTTGCCGACACTGAACGGCTCGCCAGATCTTTTTGGCGCACTGCGGCGAGGACATTTGAATCCACAAGGGAATAGGATCGCGCGCCTTCTCCACTTTCTTATTGGAATTGCTGACTCGCCGAAACCCAGTGTCGATAAAGCCAGGGGCAAGAAACGTAACGCTGACTCCGTGTTCGCGTTCTTCCAATCGCAACGCGTCAGCTAAAGCGCGAACCATAAACTTGCTCACCGCGTACGCAGATGCGCCCGGCAATGCCACATAACTATTCACGCTGCCAACTATGCCGATGCGGCCGCGGCGTTTACGTAGTTCACCCAGAGTTGCTTGAATCAGATGAATTACACCGTAAAAATTCACATCGATCTGGCGCGTAAAATCTTGCGGTTTGAGATCGGCAACATCACCCACTACGCCAAAGCCAGCATTGGCGATGACCCAGTTTATTTGTCCCCATTTTTTTAAAACGGATTGCACAGCGGATTGGATTTGTGCACGGTCGGTGACGTCGCAAACGACCGGGAGAAAATTTTCGGTTGAGGAGTTTAAGTCCATCGTGCGAGATAGGCCCGCAACTCGATGGCCTTTTTGAATTAACAGTTGCACCAAGGCTTCGCCAATTCCAGACGAAGCACCACTAACCAAAATAACTTCTGACATGCTCGTGATGAAAACACGAACAGCAGACTTAAGGGAAGCGAATGGTGAGCGATGCGGTGGTTATGTAATCGTTGTCATTCAACGAGGGGAAATCGCGGAACACTGTTGTGAGATCCGCCGTAAAGGCGATATTGCTCGACAGGCCAATTTGTAAACCTGCACCTAAATAAGGACGGTATTTAATCGGCTCGATGGTTTTGGTAGTCACTCCACCTACAGTCGCTTCATGAATATTTCGCGAAGCCTGACCGCCGCCGCGAACGATGAAACTCATAAAGCGAATTAGGCGCAAACGAGCGCGAACACCAAGGCGGACTTTGTCTTCGGTATCCGTGAAACTATTGCCGGAAACGAGATCGTTTTCCGTATCCGTTCCGCGGAGTGCTTCGGCTTCTGCTGCGACGATAGAAAATCCGGCAGTAAAGCGGGCGCCGTAAACTAGGCGCTGCTTCATGCGTGGGGTGGGCAATAATTTCTGCACCCGCTCGTATCCGACGACTGGTTCAACTGTGTAGGTAATTTCGGCTTTCGCCGTTTGCGCTCCAAACGCGGCGACTAACAACAGCGAATAGGCGATGAGAGAGAAGCCAAAGACTGGGCGAGCGAGAGTTTTCATACTCTCTTTTCGGCAAGTCGGGCGTGGAACTGAAAATTAGAGATAGACGCGGAGCCCAAATTGAATGCCGTTGAACGACGCAGCTGGATTGGCAGTTTCGGTTTCAGCGAAGTACTCGCCTAACACCCGAACGAAACGGAAATCGATAAACGCGCCGACTTCGCCGCGCCACGCACTGGCACCTACCGCTGCCACTCGGCTAAAGCGGTGACGATACAGACCCGTCACGCCAAAACCTTTGCTGAGATAGAGCGTCATATGCGCTCCCGCAACCCCGTTCCAAACATCGCGGCCGGTGCGGCCATCGCTCTGCAATCCGCCTTGGAGAGTGACGTTGGTTGCTTGGTTGTGAAATCCGAAGATTCGAAAGTTCACGAGACCCAACCAGCGATCACCGATGTTGGCCCAATCGCGCTGCATCTCCAGTCCAAAGAGATACGCGTAACCAGCTACGGTTAAATTCCAACCGCCGTAGTAGCCGCCGGATTCTAAATTCCCAGTGCGATAGAGCGGCGAAACATAAAATTCATAAGGAGTCGGCGAGTGCAGTGCCAACCACAAGTCCATCATGCGCATGCGATCGCGAGTCTCTAACCACTCCGACAAGCTCCAGCGATTCTTTTGCTTCGCTTCTTGTTTATTGACGATGAAATTGTACGTGTCGTCGCCATAAGCAGGGGTCGACGTAGAACTCACAAAGATCGCGGTTAAAACGAGAAAGGCTATGGTGGGTGCGCGCATGTGCTCTCCTATAAAAGTATGTTTAGTCTAACCGATGCGAGAGTGTTCTTGCAGTTTCTTACCAGGGGGGATTAGGTTCAAAGCGTTTTGGGGAGGGGAAATGAAGCGCCTAGTCATAGCTGGACTGCCGTGCCCTGCGGATGCCTGGTTGGATTTCTTAGACGAAGACACTAGCGATAGCGATACAACTCGAGTGATTTCAATGGGAGAAGTTTTCGCAAAGACGAAAAGCT
>Ga0163144_10001942_pt1 | contig 48256 bp, 51 predicted proteins | sample OliLak19BULKMAT1_FD_123175 | JGI IMG/M metagenome (GOLD analysis project Ga0163144, IMG submission 123175) | Freshwater microbial mat bacterial communities from Lake Vanda, McMurdo Dry Valleys, Antarctica - Oligotrophic Lake LV.19.BULKMAT1 | ecosystem: Environmental > Aquatic > Freshwater >... | reverse complement strand
TATTTCTCGACGATCTCGCGGATCTCGCCGCTCGCGAGCATCTGCGTCAACGAGTCGTCGATCAGCTGCTTGAAATCGGTCTCCTTCGCCTTCACCGCCCACGCGCCGTTGAAGCGCTGCCCCGGCTGCGGCATGAAGCCCGGCGACATGGCGAGCTCCACGTTCTTCTCGCGGTTGGCCACGGGGATCGACGGTCCCCAGACCATGATGGCATCGACTTCCTTGCGCAGCAGACCGTCGATCACGCGGTTGTTCTGGAAGTAGGTCGTGTACGGCAGCCCCAGCTTCTCGACGTTGTCCTGCATCGGCGAATAGGCCGGTACGCCGATCCTCACGCCGGTGCCGCGCAGGTCCTCGAGCGTGCGCGCCTTCGGTATCTTGCCGTTGCTGACGAGCACGAAGCCGATGCCGAGATAGGGCCTGGTGAAGGCCATCTGGTTCTTGTCCATGTGATCGTCGTCACCGGTGATGACCAGCCCCATGAACACATCGCAGAAACCGCGGTTGACGGTCTCCCTGAAGGCCAAGTTGACGCCGCCGCGATAGACGCCGGTGTTCGCCCACATCACCGAGAATTCCCAGCCCTGCCGCTGCGCGATGCGTGACAGGATCTCGATGTCGATGCCCGGCGGCTCCGACTTGAGCGCCGTGTGCGAGAACGGGTAGTACCAGGCGTCGGCACAGGCGAGGATGCGCTTCATCAGCTTCGCCCGTCCGATCGCCGTCAGGTAGCGCGCCTCCTGCGGGATTTCCACCGGCGGGCCGCCGTAGCGAAAGCCGCCCTGGTAGAGCCGGTCGGTGAAGGGGTCGAACACTTCCGGCTCCACATAACCCACCTCGGCCACACGCGGACGAGGGTTCGCGATCACGTACTCGACATCGAGTTCGGAAATCGCCTGGACGGCCGGTGCGGGAACCGCGACTGCCGCGAGCAGCGCGGTGAAGGCAATTCGAAACGGCAGGGCACCGAAGCCGTGCCCGAAGGGGTTACGTGACATTCCTGAACAGGCGCTGACTCGCGGATCGCGCACGCTACGGCAGCTTGCGGTTCCGCGCTTGTATGAATCGGTCGTCCGGACCGGTCTACCGGATGAAGGGGCGAAGGCTGTGCGAACGCCCGGAGTGTAATCCATCGGCGGCAGAGGGACCCGGCACCCCGCTGATGCGGTTGCACATCGCCGTCAGCGCACCAAAACGAGGCGCCATGCGGCCGCAGCAATCCGTCCCGGTGCGAAACGGCGACGCATGGATTCGGGTGGACACACGCGCCGAGCCCTCCGTCCCGCATCGGGACATCCGGTTGCACCGAACGCCGGCGCACGGCCCGCAGAATGCTTTCCGCTTTCGAGCCAATCCATCCAGGACCGCACGAATGACTGCGACACTCTCCGGGTACCCGGCTTCCCTCTCCACCACCGCCTTCACCCCTGGCCCCGTGGGGAGAGGGGGATGGGGGCGCACGCATCATCCGAACGGGTGTGACGCACCGCCGGGAATGAGGAGTGGGTCAGGCTCGCCCCGGTCATTTTCGCGAATGGCAACGGCATGACCATGGAAGCCGGCACGGCCGCCGGCGCGCTCACCGCGCCGCGATCCTGGCGCGCACCCTGGCGCGACCTGCTCGGCATCGCGCTGTTCGGCCTGATCTACGGGCTCACGGCGAAGCTCGGCCTGAATCTGTCGACGATCGCCAGCAACGTCACGCTGATCTGGCCGCCCACCGGCATCAGCCTGTTCGTCGTGCTGCGTTTCGGCTATCGGTGGTGGCCAGGGATCGTGCTGGGCGATCTGATCGGCAACGCCGGCACCGGAGCCCCACTGGGATCGGTCCTGGGGATCGCGAGCGGGAACATCATCGAGACCCTGTTGTGCGCCTGGCTGCTGCAATCACGGGCCGGTTTCCGCGCCGACCTGACCCGTGTCCGGGACGTTATGGCGCTGCTCGCCCTGGGCAGCGCGTGTGCCGCGCTCTCGGCGTTCGTGGGTCCCGCGAGTCTCGTGCTCGGCGGCGTGTTCGCGTGGTCGATGTACTGGTCGGTCTGGTTGCAATGGTGGATGGGCGATGCGACCGGGGTCGTCGTCGTAGCGCCCCTGCTGCTCGCGTGGCAGCGAGGCCTCGGGGCGCTCCTGCCGTCACGCCGTGCCTTCGAAGCGATATTGCTCGGCGCCGCAACGCTCGCCATCGGCGAGGCCGTGTTCGGCGGCTTCGGCATGATCCGCGAAGGCTACTACCCGGCCTCGCTCGCGTTGTTTCCGCTCGCGGTGTGGGCCGCGCTGCGGTTCGGACTTCGTGGCGCAACCGCGCTGACGCTGGTGGTGTCGGTGTTCGCGATCTGGGGAACCGTTCACGGGCGCGGCCCGTTCGTGGTCGACGTGGGCGTCGACAGCCTGGTGCGCTGGTGGGTGTTCGCGAACATCATCACCGTCACCAGCCTCGTGCTCGCTGCCTCGAAGAGCGAACGCGAACACGCGCAAAGGGCATTGGAGCGCGAGCGCGATTTCGTTTCCACCGTGCTCGATGCGGCCGGAGCCATCGTGCTCGTCCTCGATCGCGGCGGGCGCATCCTGCGCGTCAGTCGCGCCTTCGAAGCGCTGAGCGGCTACCGGTTCGCCGACCTGCGCGGCCACCCTTTCATCGAGTCCCTGATCGCAGCCGACCAGCAACCCAAGGTCAGCGCCCACGATGAGATCCTCCGGCTCAATCTCTCCAGCACCGTACGCTTCGAGAGCGAACTCGTACGGCGCAATGGCGAGCGGCTGCAGATCTCCTGGTCCAACGCGGCACTGCGCGACCCAGGCGGCGAGATCACCCACCGCATCGTGACCGGCATCGACATCACCGAACGCGCCCAGGCCGCGGCCGGACTGCGCCGGGCGCGCCGCGAGCTGGAAGCGCGCGTACGCGAACGCACGCACGAGCTCGCAGCGGCGAACACCGAACTCGAATCGGAAATCGCCGAACGGCGCCGGCTCGAACACGAGATCATCGCCGTCAGCGAGCACGAGCAGATGCGCATCGGCCAGGAACTCCATGACGGGCTCGGCCAGCAGTTGACCGCCGTGGCTTTTCTCGCCGAGGTGCTGTCCCGCCGTCTCGCGGAGCAGTCTTTGCCGGAGGCCGAAAGCGCGAACCGCATCGGCCACCTGATGGGCGCAGCCGTCTCGCAGGCGCGCCTGCTCGCCCGCGGCCTGGCGCCGGTGGAACAGGATGCAGGCGGTCTCATGGCCGCGCTGGAGCAACTCGCCGCGAACGCCGGCACGCTCTTCGACGTGCCGTGCGAATATCGCTGCAACGCTCCGGTGCCCGTGCACGACAGCGACGTGGCGATCAATCTCTATCGCATCGCGCAGGAAGCCGTGACCAACGCCGTCAAGCACAGCGCCGCGAGCAAACTGCGAATCGATCTCGCCCTGGATGACGGCCGCCTCACATTGAACATCGCCGACGACGGCATCGGATTGCCGGCGCCTCTGCCCTCGCACGCAAACGGCATGGGACTGAGAACCATGCGACACCGCGCCAAGGTCATCGGCGCGGATCTGTCCTTCGAAACCACGCCCGGCGGCGGTCTCACCGTTCGCCTGTCGATGCCCGCCTCCAAAGGAGACCTCTCATGAACAAAACGACGGTCCTCGTGGTCGACGACCATCCGATCCTGCGCGAGGGCATCGTGCAGCTCGTCAATCGCGAGCCGGACCTGGATGCCTGCGCCGAAGCCGGCAGCATGGAACAAGCGCTCGCGGTGTTCGCCAAGCGATCGGTCGACCTCGCCGTGGTGGACCTGTCCCTGGAAGGACGCTCGGGTCTGGAACTGCTGAAAGCCATGAAGGTGCGTTACCCCGCCACCCGCGCAGTGGTGGTGTCGATGCACGACGAGAACCTGTATGCGGAGCGGGCGCTGCGCGCGGGCGCGCGCGGTTACGTCATGAAGCAGGAAGCGCCGCGCAAGATCGTGGCGGCCCTGCGCGAAGTCCGCAGCGGGGCGCTGTACCTGAGCGAGCCGCTGCGCGCGCGACTGCTCGAACGTCTCGTGGTGAGCGCCCCGGAACCGGCAACCCCGCCGCTGTCGACGCTCACCGACCGCGAGTTCGAAGTCCTGCGCCTGGTGGGTCGCGGGCTCAAGACCGGCGAGATCGCGCGCACGCTGAGCCGCTCCGTCAACACGGTGGAGGCCCATCGATCCAACATCAAGCGCAAGCTCGGCCTCGCTTCCGCCGCCGAGTTGGCGCGCTATGCATACACGGCGCTCGAGAACATCTCCGAGTAGCGGATTCCGCTAGGCCCCGCTAGCGATTCACACGGCGCGGCAATCACGCACGGAGCGATTCCGGAAGCGTCCGCACGTGCCTAGCATGGATCGGGAGGTCACCCATCCATGCACATCCAACTCCGCGGTATTACCAGGCGCTTCGGCGCCACGTTGGCGAACGACGCGGTCGATCTCGATCTCGAGGCCGGCCGGGTCACCGCCTTGCTCGGCGAGAACGGCGCGGGCAAGAGCACGCTCATGAAGATCCTGTTCGGCTACCACCGCGCCGACGCAGGCGAGATCCTGCTCGACGGCGCCGCCGTGCGCATCGATTCGCCCAGGACCGCGACGTCGCTGGGCATCGGCATGGTGTTCCAGCAGTTCAGCCTGATCCTCGCTTTCACCGTGCGCGAGAACCTGGCGCTCGCTCATCCCCGCCTGCCCTGGTGGCTCGCTCGCGGCGCACGGGCTTTCCCCGATCCCATCAAACGCCTGCGCGAGATCGCGCCCGAAGTGGATCCCGACGTGCAGGTCGCCCGGCTTTCGGTCGGCGAGATGCAGCTCGTGGAACTGGTGAAGGTGCTCAATCTCGAGGCGCGCGTCGTGATTCTCGACGAACCCACATCGGTCCTGACGCCGGCGGAAGCCGAGCGGCTGTGGGCCGAGATCGGGCGCATCGCCGCAGACGGCGCGGCGGTCGTCCTGATCACCCACAAGCTCGACGACGTGTTCGCGTGCGCGGACGACGTGGCGATCATGCGACGGGGCCGCATGGTGGCGCGTCTGGAGACCGCCGACGCGACCGCTGACAGGCTCGTGCATCTGGTCGTCGGCGAAGAACCTGCAACGGCGCAGCCCATAGCCGCCGCACCGGATGCAGTCGTGCGGACGTGGATCAGAACGCTGTCGGCCTCGGACGAAGCAGGCACCATCGCGGACATCGACCTGCGCATCGCGGGCGGCGAGATCCTGGGCATCGCCGGGGTATCAGGCAACGGCCAGCAGACGTTGGCGGACGCAATCACCGGCCTTGCGACCATCCACGTCGGCGAGCTCATCGTCGACGGCCGGACGCTTCAGGCGCCGCGTGCCGAGACGCCCGCGCAACCGTCGGTGGCCTGCCTGCCCGAGCAGCCGCTGCGCAACGCGATCGCACCGGACCTGAGTGTCGCGGTGAACCTCATGCTGAAGCGCGTGCGCGATCTGCCTTTCCTGCCGGATCGCAGCCGCATGCTCGCCGACGCGTCGGCGCTGGTGAAGGCTTTCGATATCCGGCCCACAAATCCGGCGGTTCTTGCCGGTTCGCTGTCCGGCGGCAACCTGCAGAAGCTCGTCGCAGCGCGCGAACTCTCGGGGTCGCCGGCCCTGGTCGTGGCGTGCTACCCGACCATGGGACTGGACGTCGCGGCTGCAGCGGCGGTGTACGACGCGCTGTTCGCACATGCTCGACGCGGCGCGTGCGTACTCTGGATCTCCGAGGATCTGGACGACCTGCTGCACTATGCGCATCGCATTGCGGTGCTCTATCGCGGCCGCGTCGCGGGCGTGGTCAGCGCCGCCACGGCGACGCGGCGGCAACTGGGCGCCTGGATGGTGGGGCATGCGGAAGCCGAAACGGTGCCGGCCGTCCATGCGTAGCTTCATCCTCACCGGGCCCGGACGCCTGGTCGTCACCATCCTCGCCGTGCTGCTGCTCACCAGCGGGTTCTTCATCGCGATCGGTCGCGACCCGTTCTCGCTCCTGTGGCTCATCGCGCGATCGGCCGTGGGCGATGGCTACGCGCTCACCGAAACGCTGGTGAGGACCACGCCGATCCTGTTGTGCGCGTTGGCCACGGCGCTACCGGCGCGGATCGGACTCATCACCGTCGGCGCCGAAGGCCAGCTCTACTTCGGCGCATTGATCGGCACCGGCTTCGTCCTGGCGAACCTGAACGGCACCGGACCGTGGCTCTTCTTCGCGATGCTGGCAGCCGCGATGCTCGCGGCGGGCGCGTGGGCCGCGGGCGCGGCGTTGCTCAAGTCCCATCTCGGCGTCAACGAAACGATCGTCACCCTCCTCACGAACTACGTAGCGGCCCTGCTCGTGACCTGGGTCGTCTACGGATCGTGGAAGAATCCCGCCAGCCAGGGCTGGCCTGCGACCGCGGAATTTCCGGCGGCATTCAAGCCGTTCACATTCTTCGACAGCCGTGTGCACGTGGGACTGTGGATCGCGGTCGCACTGGCGCTGATGTTGCACGTGCTGCTTACGCGTACGCGCTGGGGCCTGACGCTCGACATCCTGCGCAGCAATCCGCGCGCAGGTATCGCGGCCGGGCTACGCTGGCGACGCAATGTCGTGCTGACCATGGCGCTGGGCGGCATGCTGGCGGGCCTGGCCGGCATCCTCGAGACGGCTTCGATCCAGGGACGGCTGCAGGCGAACATTTCGGCCGGCGCGGGCTTCAGCGGATTTCTCGTGGCGTGGCTGGCGCGCAACCATTGCCTGCGGATCGTGCCGATGAGCCTGCTGGTCGGCGCGCTGCTCGCGTCCGGCGACGGATTGCAGATGCTGGCGAACCTGCCCTCGTCGATCTCGCTGGTCGTGCAGGGGCTGCTGTTCGTCGGCGTGCTGCTCGCGGGTGGCGGTCTCAGGCGACTGGAACGCGGTCATGGATAGCCTGGAGATCGTGTTCTCGGGCTTCCTGATCTCGGCGCTGCGCAGTGCGACGCCGTTGCTGCTCGCGCTGCTCGGCGAATGTCTGGGTCAGCGCACCGGCATCATCAACCTCGGCACCGAGGGCCAGATGCTGATCGGCGCGATGGCGGGCTACGGCGCCACGGCGGCCTTCGGCAATCCCTGGCTCGGACTGGCCGCCGGCGCGGGCGCGGGCCTGTCGCTCGCGTCGGTGCACGCCACGCTGGCGATCGGCGCGCGAGCGAATCAGTTCGCGAGCGGACTTGCGGTCTGGATGCTCGGATCCGGGCTGTCGGCCTATTTCGGCGCGGCGTTCGTGGGCCGCAAGATTGCATCGTTCGATTCGGTCGATGCGGGAGCTGTCGCCACCTGGCCGATCGTCGGTTCGCTCGTCTCGGGCGTGACGCCAACGGTGCTGATCGCGCTGCTGCTGGTGCCGGTGATCGGCATCTGGATGTACCGCACCCGCACCGGCCTGCGCTGGCGGGCCGTCGGAGAGTCACCGGACTCGGCCCGCGCCGCCGGCGTGTCGCCCGCGTGGGTGCAGGTTCAGGCCGTGCTGGCGGGCGGCCTCCTGTCCGGCCTCGGTGGCGCCGCACTGTCGGTGGACTACACACGCACCTGGGCCGAAGGCATGAGCGCCGGCCGCGGCCTCGTCGCCGTGGGACTCGTGATCGTAGCCCGCTGGAATCCGTGGTGGACGCTGCCCGCCGCGCTTCTGTTCGGCGGTGCCGAAGCGTTGTCGCTGCGTCTGCAGGCGGCGAACACCCCGATCTCGGCCCACCTGCTGCACACGCTGCCCTACGTCGTGAGTCTGGTCGTGCTCACGCTCACCTACGTGCGCGCCCGCGCCAGTGGCGCACCTGCCGGCCTCACGGCCGTGATGGATCGATGAAGTTCCGCAACCCCCAGAAGGAGTCCACCGTGAAACTGCACCATCTGCTCGCCTCCGCCGCCGCCACCCTTGCCCTCACGTTCGGCGCCGCCACTGCCCAGACCATCGGCTACATCTACGTCGGGCCGGAGAAGGACTACGGCTACAACACCTCGCACGATCTCGGCCGGCAGTTCGTCGAGAAAAACGTGGCCGGGACCAGGACGCTGCACGTGGAGAACATTCCCGAGACCGCCGAAGTCGAACGCGTGATGGAGCGCATGATCAAGTCCGGCGCGAGCATCGTCTTCGCCACCAGTTACGGCTACCTCGATTACGCGATCGCTCTCGGCAAGAAGTACCCGAAAGTGTCGTTCATGCACGCGGGCGGCCTCAAGCTCGGCGATAACGTCGGCACCTACTGGGCGAACTCCGACGACGCGATCTACCTCGCGGGCATGGCCGCGGGTTCGGTGACGAAAAGCGGCAAGCTGGGCTTCATCGCCGCCTTCCCCATCCCGCAGGTGGTGCGCTCGATCAACGCCTTCACCCTCGGCGCGCAAGCGGTGAATCCTAACGCCACCACGACGGTCGTGTGGACCGGTGGCTGGCTCGACCCGGCGAAGGAAGCGGAAGCGTCCAATTCGCTCATCGACGCGGGCGTCGACGTGATCGGCGAACAGGTGGACAGCCCGATCACCATCGCGCAGACGGCGGAGAAGCGCGGCATTCACGTGATCGGCAAGGACGTGGACGTATCGAAGTTCGCGCCCAAGGCGGTGCTGACCGGCGCCTCGTGGAACTGGGGCCCGGCCATGGTCAAGGTCGTGAACGAGATCAAGGGCGGCAAGTGGAAGCCTTCGCACATCCGCGGCGATCTCAAGGACGGCACGGTCGTGCTCGACCCGTTCGGACCGGCCGTCACCGAACCGGTGCGCAAGACCATCCTCGCGAAGAAGGACGACATCCTGAAGGACAAATTCGAGGTCTGGTCCGGCCCACTCGTCGCGCAGGACGGCAAGGAGCTGCTGGCCGCCGGCAAACCGATGTCGATGGAGATGTTGGAGAGCATGGACTTCTTCGTGAAGGGCGTGGTGGGGAGTGTGAAGTAGCCAGCGACGCGCGCACGACTTTCCCTCACCCTCGATCCCTCTCCCGGACTGAGAGGGAAGTAGCGCCCTTCTTCCTCCGGGACAAGGGCTGGGGATGAGGGAGGCGAAGCCCGGCGGGGAATGTCCGGGGATGTAAGCGACCGGCGAGCGAACGAACCACCGAACTCCATGGATAGTGTGATGAAGGCAAAGAAACCGATGGGCTCCGCCGCCGCGAACCAGTGGCTGGTGAGCGAGGACGAAGTGGACATGACCCGCAGCGCACCGCGCCCGGTACGCAGGCTCGGCATCGCGGCGCAGCCGCAGAATGTCGTGGTCGACGCCACCAGGTCGGCGCTCGTGATCGTCGACATGCAGAACGATTTCTGCGCGCAGGGCGGCTACCTCGACTATCGCGGCGTCGACTACGCCGCCGACCGCAAGCCGATCCGCCCGCTGGCGCAGCTGGTGCCGGTCCTGCGCAAGCACAAGCTGCCGGTGATCTGGCTCAACTGGGGCGTGCGTCCCGACCTGCTCAACAGCTATCCGTCGCTGCTGCACGCCCACACGCACGACGGCACGGGTGCGGGTCTGGGCGAGACCATTCCCGGCGGCGCACCGATCCTCGTCAAAGGCAGTTGGGGCGCAGCGGTCGTCGACGAGATCAACCCGGGCGACCGGGACATTCACGTCACCAAGTATCGCTTCAGCGGCTTCTGGGATACCGAGCTCGACACCATCCTGCGCAACCTCGGGCTCACCACGCTGTTCTTCGCAGGGGTCAATGCCGACCAGTGCGTCATGACCACGCTGCAGGACGCGTCGTTCCTCGGCTACGATGTGGTGATGCTCGAGGACTGTGTCGCCACCACTTCGCCGGACTACTGCATGGAGGCCACGATCTACAACGTGAACCTGCTGTTCGGATTCACCACGAGTTCGCAGGCATTGATCGACGGCCTGAAATGAGCCGCGTCGAAGCGCGGCTCGCGGAACTCGGCCTGGAACTTCCCCGCGCGCCGATGCCGATCGCGAACTTCGTGCCTTTCACGATCACCGGCAACCTAGTGTTCCTCGCCGGCCAGGTCAACGAATGGAACGGCGATACGCCCTACGTCGGCAAGCTGGGCGAGACCTTCGACGTGGAAGCGGGGATCAAGGCAGCGCGACTGTGCGCGCTCAACCTGATCGCGTGCCTCGAGCTCGCTTGCGAAGGCGATCTCGATCGCGTGCGTCGTTGCATCCGGCTGGGCGGCTTCGTCAATTGCACCCCGGATTTCGTGTTCGCACCCGCGGTCGTCAACGGCGCATCGGATCTGATTGTCGCCGTGCTGGGCGAAAACGGTCGTCATGCGCGCACTGCGGTGGGAGTAGCTTCGCTGCCGCGCGGTGCCGCGGTCGAGGTGGATGGGATTTTCGAGATCGAGCGACGGTGAAGCGCGATGCTTGCCCCCATCCCAACCTTCTCCCGCGCACTCGCGCGAGGGAAGGGGTTCACTTCGCCTCCCTCGGCGAAGCCTGGGAAGGGCTAGGGGGGCGTGTACGTTCCCTCCCTCGGCGGAGCCGGGGGAGGGCTAGGGAGGGGGCCAGCGCGCCGCATTTTCACGTAGCTGAACCGCTTCGGCCACTTGACGCTTGGGACGGTATCTTCCCCCGCCGTCGCGGGCGAAAAAATGCGCTACGTCAGATCAACCGCTCCTTGTTGAAGAACGCCTTGCGCCACCGGGTCACGGTCACCTTCTCGAACAGACCGGCCTTGGTGAACGGATCCTCCGCAATGAACCGCTCGGCTTCCTCCCGGCTATCGGTGTCGACGATCAGGATGCCGCCACTGCCCCCCGTCCCGTCGTCTTCGATGAGAGCACCGGCCGCCAACAACAACGCTTGATGCTCCACGAGATACTCGAGATGCGCGGGCCGGGCGGCGGCGCGGACGCTGGCGCTGCCGGCTTTGTCGACGGTCTGGATGGCGTAGGGCATTGGGGGTCTCCGAAGGGATGATGTAACGGTCTGCCGCCCAATCGTAACGGCTTTTCAGCCCCAGGGTGCTTGACCGCGGAGCGGCGCCACGGACTGTGGCGCTACCGTGGGCCGACTTCGTGTAAGCCCCACGCAGATCGTACTCAGTGGTCGATCCGGCACGACGTTCCAGTTGTGATCACCCGACGTCCTGAACTCGATGGGACGCTACTCCTGGTGGCGACCCCGCGGTGGCGCTTCGCTACCGGCACCGCAGCCGCCGGTGAGGTCGGTCAGCGCCCGCCGCCCAGTTCGCGGAGCCGGCCGTCCGGTTCGATCTGCTCTTGCGGCTCATGTCTTGGCCGCATGGTGCCATGCTTCCGGATCGAGTTTGAAACCCGGACTCGAGCCCATCATCGTCCGCCCCAATAGCCTGGCCGACGTCTTTGATGAGCCACGGCAACGACGACAATATCCTCTTTCACTTCGACGTAGATCAACAGGAACGGAAATCGTCGAAAGGGCGTCTGTCTGAAGCCCCGCCCAGCAGGTTGCCCGATCACGGAATACTCCCGCACAGCTGCGACGGTGCGCTGCAGATCATCTGGAAAATCCTGGCCGAGACCCGATGACGCGGTCTCGTAGTACAACGAGGCCTCGGTCATCTCCTCCTCGGCAGGAGGCAGAAACCGATACCCCTTCATTTCAGCCTGGCACGGACTCTCTGCATGACCTCATCGCCAGGAAGGGCAGGCATCTGCCCGCCAAGGTAAGCATCGAAACGACACTGCGCCTCTTCGAGCCACAGTCGCTCGACATCAGGATCCGCAGAGGCGTCCAGATCGTCGATAAGGATGCGGGCAAGCGCAGCCTTTTCCCGGTGGCTCAGGGCGCGGACCTGCTTTTCCAGATCTTCGAAGAGGGTGCTCACAGCCGAAATTCTAGTCCGAGGGACGGGCGAGGCCGAGCTGCACCCCGAGCCGCACCTCGAGAGTTGCAAGGTACTGGAAACCTGCGCGATCCATTGGGTGACGGAGACGAGCCTTCAGCGCCAGAAGCCCGAACCACATTGTCATGCGTCGAAACGCGCTGCGATCCATGAATCGACTCCTCATAGGTGGAAAAAGGTGGAAAACTGCAGGGACGGAAAGACGATCCCAGCCAGTAAGTCCAGGCGCTCCCGCCCCAAAGGTTCCGTTGTTTCCGGAACTTGTTCGCGAACCTGATGCCGGCCGGCCACGAATCGGAATACCTCGGCTTCCACAGCCTCGCGGGGCGATCGTCCGCCGGCCTCGGTCCGCTGATATTCGGCGCCGTGAGCGCGATCACCGGAAGCCAGCGTGCCGCCATGTTGTCCCTGAGTGTCTTCCTGATCGCCGGCGCGCGGTGCCTCGCGCGCGTCCGCGTTAACGCGCCTCGGACCACGCCCGTCGCGTGAGCGTCAGGGAACGGCGGTCTCCCCCACGTCGGCCAACGTCTTCACCGCCTCGTGCGCGCTCAGGAACACTTTGCCCGGCGTCATCACTTCGAACAGGTCGGTACGCTGCAGCCGATCCATCACCGGGCCTTTCACGTCCGCCAGATGCAGCGTGATGCCCGCCTCCTTGAGGGAATACGCGAGCCGTGTCAGCGTTTCGAGCCCGCTGGTATCGATGCCGTTGATGCCGCCGCACACGAGGACGAGATGTTCGAGCCGCGGTGCTTCCGCCACGCGCAGCATCAGCGTCTCCTCCAGCCACGCCGTGTTCGCGAACGACACATGCTCGTCCACGCGGAGCAGCAGCAGCTCCGGCCACGTCTCCAGATTCGAATAGCGCTTCACGTTGCGAAAGTGCTCGCTGCCCGGAAGGCGGCCCAGCTCGGCGATGTGCGGCCGTGCAGCCTTGCCGATGTAGACGAGCAGCGACAGCACGAATCCGGCGAACAGTCCGGTGTCGAGCCCGAAGACGAGCACGCACGCCACCGTGGCCAACAGAACCAGGCCGTCGGCGCGGTCGTAGCGCCAGGCGGACCTGGCGGCGTGAATATCCACCAGCCGTACAACCGCCACGATGATGATCGCTGCTAGCGCTGACTTGGGCACATTTTGCAGCAGCGGCGCCAGCGACCAGGCCGCGAGCGCCACGAGGACCGCCGTGATGATCGACGCCACCTGGGTGCGAGCCCCGGCGTTGAAGTTCACCACCGTGCGGCTCAGCCCACCCGCGACAGGCATCGCACCGGATGCGGCCGCCGCGAGGTTCGCCGCGCCGAGCGCGATCAGCTCCTGGTTCGGGTCGATCGTCTCGCGCTGTCGATTGGCAAGGGTCTTCGCGATCGACACGCTCTCCACGTAGCCCACAAGTGCGATCAGCGTCGCCGACGGCAACAGGTCGGCGACCACGTTCCACGCTGGCCATGCCATCGCGAACCTCGGCACATCCATCGAAATCGGACCCACCACCGCCACGCTCTGCGCCGCGTCGAGCCGCAGACCCACCACCAGCAGCGTGGCGATCGCGAGCACGACGAGCGGCGCGGTCCGCGCCAGAGCGCGTGCGCGCGCGGGCGAGAGGCCAGCCAACGCCAGGGCTCGCTCCAGTGGCCGACCGGCCGATAGCAGGAGCGCGACGCTCAAAGCGCCGATGGTGAGCGTTGCCGGGTTGATCGCGTGCGCCGCATGGATGATGGCCGGGCCGATATGGGCAAACGGCAAGCCGGCCGGCCAAGGCACGCCGAGCAGAGCCGGCAGCTGACTCACGATGATGATGATCGCTGCGGCGCTGGTGAAGCCGGACAGCACCGGATGGCTCAGGAAGTTCGCGAGCAGCCCGAGCCGCGCGAGGCCGAGCGCCAGCAGCACGGTCCCGCACAACAGCGCCAGCACCACGGCAGCCGCCACGGGATCGGCGTCGGCCGGGAGCTTGCGCAGCGCTTCGGCAACCATGATCGAGGCGACCGACACCGGCCCCACCGCCAGCGCGCGGCTCGTCCCGAGCAGCGCGTATGCCAGCGGCGGCAGCACGCTCGCATAGAGTCCGACCTGCGGCGGCAGGCCGGCGAGCAGCGCGAACGCGAGCCCCTGGGGAATGAGCAGGATGGCGGTGACAATGCCGGCGACGAGATCGCTGGAGAAGTCGCCCCGGCCGTAGGCGCCGATCAGGCGGAGGATGGGCAGATGGCGGCGAAGCGCACTCCGGAAGTCCGTCGTCATGGCGGACCCAGTGTGCCGACAAGACGGCTCGGCGTCGAGGCGCGGCGCTTCGGCTATCGGTCGCCAGGCAGCTGCGGAGCCTGCAATCAGGTCGGTCATCCGGAAACACGCGGTCACGTCGATGCCCGAAGGCCATTGCCCGCGGCACCCGACGAGGGGCAGCCGCAAGCGCAGTCCCTGCCAGGCGGCGCATACCATCTCGACGTCGGCTGGTATTCTCCGGGACTTCATGACGCCTACGACCGTCGGCCTCTATATCGCCATGTGCCTCGTCTGGGGGCTATCGTGGATCGCTATCAAGACTGGCGTCGATGCCGTGCCGCCGCTGTTCTTCGCCGCTTGCCGCTTTCTCCTGGCGGGTGCATTGCTGTTCGGAATCGCTCGCTGGCGCAACGCCAGGCTGCCGCGGAATGCACCTTGGGGCCGCATCGTCGTGGCCGCTCTGCTCATCAACACGGGCTGCTATGCCACGCTGTTCTGGGGCATGCAATACGTCCCCTCCGGCTTCGCCGGCGTCGTGAATCTATCGCTGATCCCGATCACCTTGTTCGTGCTGGGCATCTGCTTCGGGATGGAGCGTTTCACGCGCACCCGCGCCGCCGCGCTCGCCCTCGGCGTGGTAGGCCTGCTGATCCTCATGCGCGCCCGCTTGTCGATCGAACCCTCACCGATGGCAGTCGCGGGATCGCTGGCGGTCATCGCGGGGTCGTTCTCCTATTGCCTGGGGTCGGTGCTGAGCCGGCCACTGCTCGAACGGGTGCCTTCGCTCGCGCTCGCGGCCGTTCACAACGTCATCGGTGGCGCGGGGCTCGCCCTCCTTTCGCTCGGGTTCGAACAGGTGGACGCCGAAGACGTGCGGCGCCTCGCGGACCCACCAGTTCTGGCGAGCTTCGCCTTTCTCGTCCTCTTCGCCTCGCTCGTGGCATTCACCGTGTTCCTGCGCCTGTTGCGCGACTGGGGACCGTACCGCGCGGGAACCTATGCGTTCGTGTCCCCGATCATCGCCGTCGGCGTGGGGATCGCAGTGGCAGGCGAGCGCTACACCGCGCTCGAATTCCTCGGGGCGATTCTGATGCTCATCGCGGTGGCAATGAGCCTGCGCTCCGCCCGGCGAGCTGCCGCGGCCTGACCGCGATGCGTCGGCCCATGCGGCTTCGCGGGTGGATTCTCGGGATCGTGCTGGCGGCAGTCCTCATCTTTGCCTTCGGTCCACGCGCCAGGTACGACATCCGAATCGCACCGGTCGATCTGCCCTCGGATCTGGATACCTGGCTCGCCCGGTCGGAGGTGCGCTTCACCGATCTTCGCCGCAACGCCGACAAGCGGATCGTCTGGTCGGATCCGGCCACAAAGGCGCGCACCCGCGATGCGATCGTCTACATCCACGGCTTCTCGGCCACTCGCATGGAAACCACGCCGCTCGCCCAATCGATCGCGAAGATGCTCGGCGCGAACCTCTTCTACACCCGTCTCGCCGACCACGGCCGCAGCGACGATGCCATGGGCGAAGCTACGCTGAACGCCTGGATCAACGATGTTCTCGAAGCCCATGCGATCGGCCGGCGGCTCGGTGAGCGGGTCATCGTGATGGGCACGTCGACCGGCGCGGGCCTCGCGACGATTCTCGCGTCCCGGCCCGAAGCCCGGGACCTGCATGCCTTGGTTCTCATCTCGCCCAACTACGGAGTCCGTCAGTGGAACGCCCCGATGATTCTGTGGCCCTGGGGCGAGCAGATCGCGAAGCTGATGGTGGGGGACTATCGAATCTGGGAGGCCGTCAACCCGGCGCAGGCCCGCAACTGGACCCTGCGCTATCCGGTACGAGCCCTGGTACCGATGATGCAAAGCGTGGCGATGATCGAAGCGCTCGACCTGCGAACGATCAAGGTCCCCACGCTGGTGTTCTACGCCCACGGCGACCGGCTGGTGGTTCCGGAATCGATCGAACGGCGTTTCGCGGAGATCGGCTCCATGCGGAAGTCCTTGGTGGCCGTCGACTACGCCGAAGATCCGATGCAACACGTGCTGGCGGGGGACATACTTTCGCCCGGAGCGACGGCGCGCATCGCGGATGCGGCGGCAAGGTTCGTGCGAAGCGCCGACGATGAAGCGGACCGGAGACCGTAGCGCGAACTTCGATTGGCGATGGTCAGTTTGCGGGAATCACGGGAAGGAACGCACCATGGCGCTGTCAGGTTCCGCGCGCGGGAATCGAGGATCATGCCGTTCAGAACCGCTTCTCGATCCCGAACATCACCTTGTGCTGGATGCTCCCGTCCGCGCGCAGGCTGTAGATGTTCGATGTGAACGGCGAAACACCGCTGTGGGACACGTCGTCCATCAGCATCGCCTTGTACTGGAGAAAACCAAGGACCGGTGAACCACCGCCCAGCAGGAACAAGGGCACGGCTATGCGCCCGCCGAGCGTCGGGCCGAACAGCCATTGGCTCGACGAGAACTGGTTGAACGGCCCGCCGCCGGAGCGTTCGTCGCTGAAGACCGAGACGTTGATCCTCGTGGCATGGACCCTGCCCATGGTATCGCTCAGATCCGGCGAGCCGGTCAGCGGCGATCCGGACGAGGTCACCGACGTTGTCTTGTAGGGCGTCGTCTTGTAGTCGACGAACGCCTGGATCGCCCAGCCGCCTTCCCCTTCCGCGATGCGGGTATCGGCCGGCGTCGGGGCATCCACGTTCGCGACGACGTACTCGTTCAGCGATTCGTTCCAGGCGAGGTTCACCCGCTGTGCCGGATCGTGCGTCAACGTCTGGGTCCTGGATGTCCCGTTGTCGTAGTCGGTCGTGATGGCCAGCGAACCATCGAACTTGGAGGGCGGGGAATTGCCCGTCAACCGATAGTCCTTGCCCGGCGTGCCGTCGAGCAGGGTCTCGCCGCGACCGTTCTTCACGGTCACTTTCGTGGGATGGATAGGCACGTCCGGTACGTCTGGCATCGACAGCGCCGATTGCGGAACGTCGGGCGCCTCCCCCTCCCGCATGGATGCGCACGCGCCGAGAAAGACCAGCGCCAGCGGCAACACGTATTGCAGCGACCAGGCTCGACTCGAATTCAGCATCGTTTTCCTCCTTCGGAACGGGCGTGCCCCGAAACTCCGGCGCCAGCTTCCGTCGGAGCATCCTTGCTGGTGGATATACGCCTGCCACGGCGCAATTTCAAGGGACTCGAACCGGTCGCGTCGCACCCGTCGCCGCCGGCCGGCGATGCCTGGGGTAGAGCGAGGCGGATGCTCCAGCCTGTCCGCGTCACGCGCACAGGAATACCATGCGGTGGCTGCCGACCAGCCATTGGCACGAGTCGCTTCCGAACGGAGAATTCCTCGACGACGACAGGAGAAACTCCATGTCACCGCACCGCAGCTACCTCCCGCACGGCGTCATTCCCGCCGTGCTGCTTCCGTTCCATGAGGACTTGTCGATCGACGAGCCTTCTTTCCGCGCCCATCTGCGCGACGTGGGCGCCGTGGACGGCGTGTCCGCGCTGACGATCAACGCGCACGCGTCGGAAGTTGCCTCCTGCACGTGCGACGAGCAGCGCCGCGTGCTCGAAATCGCTCAGGACGAAGTCGGCGCGCACCTGCCCCTCTTGAACGGCATCTATGCGGCGGAAGGCAGTCTCGAAGCCGTGCGGATCGTGAAGATGGCACACGCGAGCGGCGCATCCGCGCTGCTGGTTTTTCCCCCGGGACTGTTCACGTTCGGCTAGCGGCCGGCGATGGCGGTCGAGCATTTCAAGCGCATCGCGGATGCAACCGATCTTCCGCTCATCGTGTTCCAGTATCCGCTCGCCGGTGGGCAGGGCTATCCGTTGGCGACGCTGCTGGAGATCATCCGTGCCGTGCCGTGCCGACCGTACCAGCGATCAAGGACTGGTGCGCGAATCCGCAGTTGCACGAACGCCAGATCAGAATCCTGCAGCAGTTGCAGCCTCCGGTCTCGGTGCTCACCAGTCACAGCGCGTGGCTCCTGGGCTCGCTCGTGCTGGGTTGCAACGGCTTGCTCTCGGGCAGCGGTTCGGTCATCGCGGACCTGCAGGTGCAGCTATTTCGCGCGGTGCAGGCCGACGATCTGGCCACGGCGCGTCGAATCCATCAGCGGATCGTGCCCACGGCCGAAGCGTTCTACAACGAGCCCTGGGTCGACATGCACAACCGCATGAAAGAGGCGCTGGTGCTGCTCGGCAAGCTGCCGCGTGCCGTCGTGCGTCCGCCATCGACCAAGCTGCCGGCGGCGGAGATCGAGCGCATCCAGCACGCATTGATGAGGCGGGGCTGCTGGACAAAGGCGAGCGACGGCTGAAGAGCGCGTGAGTCGAGGTCCGTGGGTGCCGCGTGGCGCGATGCCACCGTGAATCGCAGATGTAAAGCCTCGGCGCTCGTGAGTGAGGGGCGGCCAAGCGGTGTCATTCTTTGGTCACGCGTCCGGCGCTGGCCGACGAAAAGCCGGTTCCAATCGCGATCGTGGATACGCTCAACACGCTGTCCGGCGGACCGCATTCCGGCTATCGCGCCGATCATGCCAAGGGCGTGCTGGTAACGGCAATTTCACACCCGCTCAGCAAGGCGCCGCACTTCGCCGATAGCACTGCGGTGCTGGTGCGCTTCTCCGACGGAACCGGTGTACCGAACCTCCCCGATGCCAATCCGAACGCGAGCCAGCACGGCATGGCGATCCGCTTCGACCTGCCCGACGGCGGCGGCACCGACATCGTGGCGATTTCGGCGAACGGCTTTCCGGTGGCCACTCCGGAGGGCTTTCTCGCGCTCCTGCAAGCCGTCGGCAAAAGCGGTCCGGATGTACCTCATCCAAACCCGATCGAGCCATTCCTCGGCGGCCTCGGGGTCCTGGCTGAGGAGAAATGGCCGGGCGTGCTTCATGGCCCCGACCAGATCAACGGCGCATGGCTCGTCAGCCCTCATCGCCCCCCGATCCAGCATCGACGGCAAGCGCGGTATCGCACACCTCGCCTCACAGATCGCTTTCCGGATGAAGCTGCCGATAGACCTCGAAGGTCATGATGGCCAACACCACCACCAGAGCGAGGTATTGGATCGCGTAGTTCACGCGCGTCGCCAGCGGAGTCTGATAGTAGGGAGCGTCGCCATCGTGCCGCCCACGGATCACTTCCCAGACCTTCGGCGCCGCCAGCAACGCGACCAGCACGAGCAACGGACTTGGGCGCCAGAGAAACACCGCGACGAGGATCGGAACACCGACCAGCCACAGCTTCGGGCTGATGACGCTGGTGATCCGCCCCCCGTCGAACGGATGCAGCGGGATCAGATTGAACAGGTTCAGGAAGAAACCGGTATAGGACAGCGCGAGCAGAAGCTGGCTGCCGGTCGAGCGCGCCGCGAGATACACGATCACCGCAGCGATCGAGCCCGCGATCGGGCCGCTGATCCCCACGAACGCCTCGGTCTCTGCATCGTGCGGCAGATCCTTCAGCTGTATCCACGCGCCGACGAATGGAATGAACGTCGGCGCACCCACATCGAGGCCCCGTTTGCGTGCCGCCACGAAATGACCCATCTCGTGCACGAGAATCAGCAGCACGAATCCGATCGCATAGGGCCAACCGAACGTCCACGAATAGACGAATACCGACAGCAGCATCGTGCCGCCGGTGAGGAAGAGCTTGCCGAGCTTCGCGGCCTTGGCGAGACCGAAGAGCAGAACCAGCAGGCCTTTCAAGTCTTGTCACCCTGGGCACGGCACGCCTGGTCGTAGGCCACATTGATCTCCTTGCTCTTGCGTTCGGCCAACTCACGCAGCTCGGCACCGAGCGAGGCGACCTTGTCCGGATGGTACTCGGCCATGCGCTGCTGATAGGCGCGACGGATCTCGTCCACGCCGGCGTCGGGATTGACGCCCAGGACCTCGGTCCAGGATGGCGGGACCTTGGCGGGAGGCGGTTCCTGGGAAGGTGGCTCGCCCGCGTGCGAACCGGTCTTCCTGCGCTTTCGACCGAACAGGAGGGAGACACCCCAATAGCCGCCGAACAGGCAAAGCGCGATGACTCCGATCTCCTCCAGGCTCACGCCGTGCTCTCCGTTAGGCGAGTCCGGTAGTTGGTGAGAGCGTTCCATTCGGCGCTGCCAGGTTCGGCCGCTGCCAGGTACTCGTCGACGCGTTCCAGGACGTGCTCGATCGCTCGCCGGAATTCCGGCCCGGCGAGGTGGAAGCGCGCAACATCCAGCAGGTCATCGGACAATCTCAATCGCGCCGACACCTTGCGCGGCAGATTGAGCGCGCAGGGCAGACACACGAGCGATTCGAACGTGAGTCCGATCAGGGTTGCGCTGCGCAAGTCCAGGGACGCCCGCTGCCGCCACAGCACGAAGAGCATGACGAAGACGCCCACGTACATGAAGCCGACGAGGCCAAGAAAAGGTGCCCACCCGAGGCTGAAGTACAGACACGCCGGCAGCCCGACGAACAGTCCCGCGGCAATGAGCGGAATACCCCATCGCAAGCGCTGCAACGCGGCCTGCGCAGACTCCGGCGTTACGCGTCCGGAACGAGTGGGTTGGGAAAGCGAAGCCTCGACGTGCCAGGAGAAACGGAACAGTACCCGCCAGGGCGTCAGCGGATTCGGCAAGAATGGATTGCGCCCGGCCAGATGGAAACTGCGCGCTCCGAAATGCACGCGGTATCCGTGCCCGCGACGGTATTCGAGGACGCCTTCGTTGTCGTACAGCAGGAGCAGCGTGTCCTGCAGGTACAGGCCGGCGATCAACACCATGGCCAGTACCTCGGCCGATGGCATCATCAGCTCTTTTTTCGCCCCATCAGTGCCTTGACGCCCGCGACGGCGGCAATACCGCCCGCCAGGAGGATCTTCCAAAGCCACTTGGCTGCGCCGCTCTTGACCGCGACGGCTGCGGCTCCGCCGGCCACCAGTGCAGCGAGTCCGTACTCCGCAACCTTGTCTCCCTGCTTGTATTCGGTATAGCGCTCGCCGTCCACGTAGCTGAAGTTCCGGATCACTGTCTTGAAGGCCGCTACCGCTTGATCGAGCTGCTCCGGGTCGGCGACCAGAGTCGCCGACGTGACTCCGCTGCGCCCGAGAATACGGGTGTTGTAGTTGACCACCGACTTGCCTTCCGAATTCGCGTCGATCGCCCACTCGAGGCGTCGGCTCTGCTGATCGTAGCGCGGTGGAAACCGCCAGCCGACGATGGTCATCGACGCCCAACCGCGCGACTTGCGCTCTTCATTGCCCGCTTCGGTACCCTTTCGCAATGAATCGAGGAGGGCATCCGGCTCGATCTTCTCGTCATCTTCGACGTAGCCGGCCTCCTCGAATTGCAGGACGGCGAACCAGGGCATGCCCTCCGGGGCGATCAGGTATTCGTTCCCGTTGCTCGGATTCCGCATCAACTCCATCAGCTTCTTCGTATCCGCCGGTTTGAGGAACCCGTAGCCGTCCGGTACCGCAAACTGCGCCTTGGCTCCGACCGGAGCAGTGCCCGAATGAATCCAGTCGAGGCTTTCGAACACCTGCTTGGCATGTTGCTGAGCGGGAGACAGCGTCTCGTCCGCTGAAGCTTGTCCCGTCACGAAGGCGAGAACCAGCAAGGCCTGGCCAAGCCATCTTGTCGAAGATGCCATGAGAAAAACTCCCTTGTCACAGGTGGAGGCTGTGTTCGGATTTCACCCGGGCTGCAGCAGAGCCGGGATGCCGAACGACTATAGCATCGGGCCGAATCCGGGCAATACGACGGACCGCATATCGATCCACGACATTTGTTGCCGTGTTGCCCACTTGCCGGACGATTCCGCGCTGTTTTCCGACTACCTGATGGGTCGAACAGCAGCCTCGTGCTTCCACGCGAGCACCAGGCGGCAGTGGAGGTGGATGCTGGTTCCGGGAAGCCAACCACAGCGAAGGTGGTCTACCGATACGGGAGAGTTGCACCAACCGCGGATCACCGCGACGGAGCCGCCCAGGTCAGCGGGGACTGGTCAGCTCGATCCGCCACAGCGGTCCCTTCGGGTCGAGCGGCCCCTCGTACCTCGAGAATGCCGGCACTCCGCCGTCTGTGATGATCCAGATGTGGGAATCCGCCGGCATGCGGCCGAAGAGCTTGCCGAAGAACTCGAGCCACGGGCCGGGGTGCGCCGCGAGCACATAGTGGTTCGCAGGTTTCGACAGTTCACCGACCTGCATTCTGAGTTCTTTCCCAAGTGCGATTTCCAATTCGATCAGCAACGGCTTGGGGGTGAAGGCCACCATGTGAAAAGTCGCGCCGGCACCCTTGGGGAGGTTCTTCGCGATCGTGGCGGCCATGCCGTTGTAGACGTCGGGCGGCAGCTTGAGGGTGCCGTCGAGGATTTTTTCCTGGCCGTCCTTGTGGGACTTGGTTTTCACCGAGTACTTTCCGGAAGCGACCTGCAGCTTGATCTCCGTGTCCTCGGCAAAGGCGGGGCCACGCTGAACCAGGTGGTAGCTTCGCACGGCAAAGACCGATTTCTGGGTGTACACCACGGTCTCGTCGAACAACGACTTGTCCTTGAATCTGAACACCATCCGGCTATCGACCTCGCCGCCCCGGGCCACCTGCAGCAGGTCGCCGGATGCAATGATCCGGCCGTCCAGCGTGCGGAGCTGGAGAAAACCGCGCGCGACACCCTCGGGGAAGCGCACTTCGACCGGGGCTGCCGCGAGGAAGGAAACCGGCCAAACGAGCGCCGTCGAAAGGATCAGGAAGCCGGGCAGGGAATGAAAAATTGGAATGCCTCCTTGTCGCGGAGCCATGCATCACTCGGCCAGTCCGCTCCTTGTTGAAACGATCTGAGAGCATGCGAACCACGGCTCGATTTCGACTATAGCAGCAACCGCAAAGGGATCACGCCGGCCTTTCGAAGTCAGCGAGAAAGCCAGTCAAGCGCCACTTTGGCTGCCCGCTCGATGTGACGAAGGGACGCCTTGAAGGCACCTCTGGAATGGAGTCTTGGCCGAGCAGGAACGCTTGACGGTCATCGCCGTGATCGTGTCACTGCGGCATGTGGATCCCGAATCTCGCTCCGAGTCGACATCCAAGGGCGGTCCGAAGCTGACGTTCATCGTCTTGAAAACCCTGTCGCTGGATCAGTACCGTGTACAGCAGACACAAGCCGCACACGACAACGGACTGAACGCCGCGGCAAAGCAGCGTCAAGATGCCGGTGGCGTAGCCGTACACCAGGATCGCCAGCAGTGTGGCCGGGTGGTGCGCCTTGGAACCGCGCCCGGCGTATTGCCGGGTCAGCTCGGATAGGTCGAGTTGGTCGATCACTTCCACAATGAAGCGCTTCAAGTGGTCTGCGCTCACCCAATCTTCCACCGACGGCGGCAGCAGGCACGCCGTCTTCCGATCCACCGTCACAAACTCAGCCATCCTATGTCTCCTCGCATCTCGACTTCGCACTACCTCATCAACGCAATGCTCTCTGCTTCGATGACCCAAAATGCAAATTGATAGTCCGACAGGCTGCTAGATGCGAGAAGGCTGCCAAGCGCTGATGCGCTCCGCCGCAGCCCCGATTCAGTCCAGGCGACCAGACGACGGCTGCTAAACTGGGGACGAAAGAGTCTCGCCCATCAATGCCAAAGAAAAGCGCCCCACCCGCCAGGCCCCTCGATTTGCGAGACGCCTGCATCGTGGCCGCGCAAGACGTGATTGCCGAACGCGGCATCGAGAACCTCAGCCTGCGCGACGTGGCGCGCAAGCTGGGCGTTTCGCATCAGGCGCCCTACAAGCACTACCCCAGCCGCGACCACCTGCTGGCGGAGGTCATGCGCCGTTGCTTCGAACGTTTTGCAGCACACCTGGATGCGCGCCAGCACTTCGACGACCCAAAGGCTGACCTGGAGTCGCTGGGCCAACAGTATCTGAACTATGCCCAAGCACATCCGCTGGAGTACCGGTTGATGTTCAGCACACCATGGCCCGAGTCTGCAGAGCACCCCGACCTGGTGCGCGACGCCGTTCACGCGTTCGACATCCTGCGTCAGGTGATGCGAAGCATGCATGGCAACGTCGCAGCCAAGCGCGATCTGGCCGACCTCGATGCGATCTTCATCTGGTCTTCGATGCACGGTGCTGCAGGCGTCATGCATGGTAACTGCATCGCCAAGCTCGACCTCAAGCCCAAGGTGCTCAGCCAAGCCATGGCCCACGTGATGGAGATGGTGGGGCAAGGCCTCGCTGCAAGGCGTTGACAGAGACTCGTGCCTTTGGACGGAAATCGTGTCAGGCCGCCCTCGTCGCGCTGCGTCGCGGGACCAAGACCTGGCGTCGAGCCGCGGCATTGACGGTGGACTCCGCTTGAGCAGTAGGCGCGAAACTGAACCATGAAGACCAGCCCGGCACCAGCCAAGCGAACCAGGTGCCCGGCTGTTCTGGAAGTCGCTCCTTCCGGGCCAGCTTGCCCGCTTCGACGGCTTGCCATGCCGCGCTCTCCCTCAGGTCATCAGATCGATGGAAAACCGGGCACGCACTAGAGTAGGCAGCCTCCGGCAAAGCGTGATGCACGGCGATCCGTAGCGAATTTCTGACTCACGGCGCGGCATAGTGCGTGCCGGGCCGCCCCAAGCGCACTAAGCGCCCCCCTCGGGGGCAGCGAACGCAGAGAGCGTGGGGGGGCTCATAGTGCGTGCCGGGCCGCCCCCGAGCGCACTAAGCGCCCCCTTCGGGGGCAGCGAACGCAGAGAGCGTGGGGTAGCCTCATCTAGTGCGCGGCACTTCAGCACCGGAAATCGTATCGAGCTCTTGTCGAAGTTCCGCCGCGAGCGTTTTCACCGCGATCGCCCTTTCCTCGCCGTGCCACCACCGGGTAGCGAGTTCCACGATCTGCTGCCGGGACCCCGAGCCGAGCGCGCGCAAGACGTCACTCTCGAAGGACTGATGGTCGCCCAGGATCTTCCGCAAGTTGTCGAGCGAGTTCTGGGCCGCGCGGACATCGCCATGCTCCTTCACTGCCAGCATCGCGTACAACGCACCGAACCGCGCGTGTACCTCCGCGAGCTGGGCCGATAGCTGCTGCGATGTCTCGGCAGCGACGTAGGCGAACTGTGGATCACCCACCAGACGGTCGATCACGCGGTCTCCCTGTCTCTCGTATTCGCCGACAGCGATCGCGATTGTCGCGAGCGCATCGCCGAGCTGCGCACGTATGTCGGCATTGGCGCCGATGATCGAGCCCGACATTGACTGCAGAACTGCGAGCTGCTGATTCCAGGGCTCGCGCAACACGGCTTCCGGGAGCTCGATCCCGGACTGCCCCATGGCCGATCCGCCCCAGGACAGGATGAGGACGAGCACTGCGGCGCCCGCTCTTGCCGATCCGGAGTTCGCTAGTCTCATGGTGTGCTCTCCCATCAGAACCAATGGCAGCGTACGGCAGGCCTCACGGATCCGGGTCTGGACGGGGGTCCCTGCGTCGACACGCCCTGTGGCTGGAGCGTTGCAGCCCCATTTCCCGCAGGCTGCCCCCGTCTGAAGGACCGGGGTATGCCCTGAGGGTCTGACTCCCCCGCGCAGCTTACGCGACGCTTCAGAGTCACGACACTCCCATGAAGGCAACGGGCACCTCGAGTGCAGCTGACCCGGCGACGAATACCCGGGCCGATGGCGCGCCCGGTGCTCGAGGTCCAGGTCGTGGGCTGTTCGAGGTGTTGTCTCCATTTGGAGGCGGGCAAAGAGTTCGGACGGAGTTCGTGATCGCCGTTTGATCTGCATCAAGCGCGCGACGGACCGCTGCCGTAACTTGGGCGGCGTCGCAACGATCGAATCCGCGAACGTCTGCGATGGTCCACCGGGCCATCGTCTGCCGCGCAACGGATCCGACCGCCATGGAGACCGATCATGCACAAAGTCACCCTTCTGCTCGCCCTCGCCCTGACTTGGGCCGCACCGATAACTCTCGTTCACGCCGAGGATGAAGACCATTCGGCTCATCATCCATCCCAGGAAGCGACCGAGAATCCTCCGGCCGGCGCCGAGCACGATCACGGGGACGCCAAGGCCGATCCCGCGCAAGACAGCATGAAGCGGATCGAGGCGATCATGCTTCAGATCCAGGAGATCACGGACATCGATCTCAAGCGCACGCTGCTGGCGCAGCATCTCCAGGCATTGCGCGATCAGGTCCGCCTGATACGCAGCAAGAGTTCCGGCATGAAGACCGCCATGAAATCAGGAGCGAAGGCTGGACGCGAGAAACAAGAGGGAGAACCGATGGGCGGCATGATGAAGCCCGGAGGCATGATGATGATGCACAAGAAGGTGGAGCAGCGCATCGACATGTTCGAGCGGCTGCTGCAGCAGATGCTCGAGCGGGCGGCGGTCGAGGAGTCCATGGAAGGTCACTGACCTTCGATTGGACAACTGCGGCACCCCGGCGAAGAAAGGAGATCGACATGTTGAAATGGGCTGCAATCTTCTTCCTGATTGCGATTGTCGCGGGCGTCTTCGGTTTTACCGGAATCGCGGCGGGTGCAGCGGAAATCGCGAAGATCCTGTTCTTCGTATTCCTTATCATTTTCGTGATCATGTTGATCATGGGGATAGTGCGAAGATAGCCCGAGCGGCGATCGATGCCGCCCGTGGCCATTGCCTCGCCGGGTCCCCTTCGCCCTGCAACCGTCCAAAGGGACTTCTCTCCGCTGCGCATTGAGTGCACCCGGGGCGCGTGGTACGGTTCAGCTTCCCATCAGCGGTCGTCGTTCACGACGTTATCCCCTTGTGTATGCCTGCAACCGAACGCAGCGGCAACCGCTCGTCAGTACCGGTCTTGCGCGCCGATATCACCTGCGCGCTGCGCCATCCGGCGCCGACAGTGTGACGTTGCGTCTCGCTCTCGTTGTACTGGCGTTTGCGGTCACGCTCCTGCCCCGGCCCGGGCATGCGGAACAACGGCCGCTTTGGGAGTTCGGTGTCGGGCCCGTGGGTCTCTACCTGCCCGACTACCGGGGTTCCGACGAGGGTCGAAGCTATATCTATCCGTTGCCGCTCGTCGTCTATCGGGGTGATCGATTCAAGGTCGACCGCGAAGGAATCCGCGGCATCTTCTTCCAGTCCGACCGCGTCGAAATGGATGTAAGCCTGTACGCCACGCAACCGGTCGACAGTCAGAAGAACCGCGCGAGGCAGGGCATGCCCGACCTCGACGCCACGGTGGAGATCGGCCCGCTGATCGGCATCGTGCTCGCGCGCGACCGGGAGATCGACTATCGCTATCGGCTGCGGTTGCGGCTGCCGGTGCGTGCGGTGATAGCGACCGACTTCCGGCAGTTGCAGAGCCAGGGCTGGGTGAGCTATCCGCACCTCAACCTGGATCTGCGCCCGGAGATACTGGGCAGCCTCTGGAATGTCGGCTTCAGCATCGGCCCGGTATTCGGGACCCGGAAATACCATCTGTACTTCTACGGCGTCGCTCCACAATTCGCGGCGCCGGGTCGGCCCGCCTACGACGCGCACGGCGGCTACTCGGGAACGGCGATGTTTGCCTCCGTCAGCCGCCACATCGGCAAGGTCTGGGTGGGTGCCTACATCCGCTACGACCTGTTGAACGGGACGACCTTCGAGCCGAGCCCGCTGGTCAGGCAGAACACCGCGCTCGCGGGCGGCATCGCGGTCGCGTGGGTGTTCTCCCGATCCGGGACGATGGTCGAGACGCCGGACTGACTGCTTTATCGATAGGCATCGAATCGTAGCGAGCATTGAGCGTGGCTGGCCTCGTCCGACGTTGGCCGGACCCGACGCAGCGATCGCGATACCTGCATGGGGATCGTCGCGACGGCAATGAATGACTCCGGCATAGTCTGCCGGCCCGTCAATACGATCTCGGCAGCCCGAGCACCTTCTCGGCGATGAAGCATAGGATGAGATGCGGGCTCACGGGTGCGAGCCGTGGGATCATGGCTTCGCGCAGGTAGCGCTCGACATGGTATTCCTTGGCGTACCCCATGCCGCCGTGGGTGAGGAGCGCCTGTTCGCAGGTGCGGTAGCAGGCTTCCGCCGCGAGATACTTCGCGGCGTTTGCTTCCGCACCGCAGGGCTGGCCCGCGTCGTACAGCGCAGCGGCCTTGAAAGCCATGAGGTTCGCGGCCTCGAGCTCCATCCAGCTACGGGCGAGCGGATGCTGGATCGCTTGATTCTGCCCGATGGGCCGGTCGAAAACGATCCGTTCGTTGGCGTAGTCGACGGCACGCTTCAGCGCCGCACGGCCCAGTCCGACGGCCTCGGCCGCGATCAGGATGCGCTCGGGATTGAGGCCGTGCAGAAGGTATTCGAAGCCTCGGCCCTCCTCGCCGATGCGGTCCTGCAGGGCGACCGGAAGTTCCTCGATGAACAGCAGATTCGAATCCACGGCCTTGCGGCCCATTTTCTCGATCTCGCGGATCTCGACGTGGTTCCGGTCGAGCGCGGTATAGAAAAGCGTCAGGCCCTGGGTCGGCCTGCTGCACTGTTCGATGGGCGTCGTCCGCGCGAGCACCAGCATGCGGTCGGCCAGCTGAGCGGTGGAAATCCAGATCTTGCGGCCGCGCAGCACGTAACGATCGCCGTCCCGTCGGGCCACGCTCTCGATGCGCGTCGTGTTCAGGCCTGCGTTCGGTTCGGTGACCGCGAAGCACGCTTTTTCCGCCCCGCCGATGAGCGGCGGCAGCCAGCGGGCCTTCTGTTCGTCGGTTCCGAACACCACGACCGGATTCAATCCGAAGATGTTCATGTGGATCGCCGAGGCGCCGGAAAATCCCGCGCCCGATTCACTCACCGCCTGCATCATGACCGCCGCCTCGGTGATGCCCAATCCGGCGCCTCCGTACGCTTCCGGCATCGCAATGCCCAGCCAGCCGTCGCGCGCGATGGCCGCGTGGAAATCGTGCGGGAAGCCGCCCTGCCCGTCGCGATCGAGCCAGTATTGCGCGTCGAACGGTTCGCAAAGGCGTAGCACCGTTTCGCGAATCGAGCGCTGCTCCGGCGTGAAGGAGAAATCCAAGGGAACTTGCCGGTCAACGGTGGCGGCAGCCGATGCCGGTGGACGCTTTCCGGCACCGATGCTGCCGCACGACGGAAATCGGCGCTGCTTTCATCACCGATCCTCGGAGCCTGAAGCGAGGCGCGTCACCCGCTTGCGCGCGAGTTCGGCGATCTCGGCATCCGTGTACCCGGCTTCACGGAGAATCTCCGCCGAATGCTCGCCCAGCCCGGGTGCCGGCCGACGCAGCCCGGGCTTCGAAACCGACCAATCCGTCGGCGTACGCGGCGCCAGCATCTCGCCCTCGGTCGGATGTTGCTCCGTCTCGAAGAAGCCGCTCTGCACGAGATGGGGATCGGTCACCATATCCGCGACCGTGTGCATCGGTGCCACCGGGATGTCGATCGCTTCGAGCAGCGCCACCCACTCGGCGCTCGTGCGGGTCGCGAGCAGCCCGGCGAGAAATGCGTAGATCTCCGCGATGTGCGCGGCCCGCCTGCCGTGTGACGTGAAGCGCTCGTCCTCGAGCAGATCCGCCCGGCCAACGGCCTCGAGGAACCTGCCCCACTGTTTATCGTTGTAGACGAGCACGCACAGCCAGCCGTCCTTCGTCGCGTAGGGCCTGCGTTCCTGCAGGCGTGCGTACCCTGTGCCCCCGATGGGCGGCAGGTAGGACATCCCCGCCAGATGGTCACCGAGCACGAACTGCGCGACGCTCTCGTACATCGGAACTTCGACGGCTTGTCCCTCGCCCGAGCGTTCCCGATGAAACAGCGCGGCCGTCACGGCATAGGTGACGTGCAGGCCCGTCACCCGGTCGGCCAGGTTGACGGGCGCGTATTGCGGCGTGGCAGTACCGTTGAGCGAAGCGAGCCACGGCAAGCCGGTGCCGCCCTGTATGAGATCGTCGTAAGCGGCCTTGCCGGCATTCGGTCCGCGCTCGGAGTAGCCGTATGCTCCGACGTAGATGATGCGCGAATTCACGCCGCGAACGTCTTCGTAGGACAGGCCAAGCCGTTTCATGGCCGAGGGGCGCACGTTGTAGATCAGCACGTCGGCGCCCTCTGCCAACCGCAACAGTGCGTCGCGGCCCTCGGGCTGTTTCAGATCCAGCACGAGATCGCGCTTGCCGCGATTGAGGTGCATGAACAGATGCCCCATGCCCTCGGATTTCATCGGCCCGACGTGGCGCATGTTGTCGCCTTCGCGGGGCTCGATCTTGATCACGTCCGCGCCGAGCTCGGCCAGGATCTGCGTGGCGAACGGACCCATCACGACCGTCGTGAGGTCGAGAATCCTGACAGCGGAGAGCGGGCCTGCCACGGATGCGTCTGGCTCGGGTCTATTCGGGTTCGATGCCGGCGTCGCGAATCAGCTTGCCCCAGTAGTCGAGCTGCGCGCGCAAGTACAGCGAGAACGCGTCCGGACCGAGGGGATCGACTTCGAAACCGATCGCCGCGAGCCGCTCCGCAACGTCTTTCTTGCCGAGCACGTCCAGGGTTTCGCGCGCGAGCCGCTCCACGATCGGCTTCGGTGTTGCCGCCGGAACGAACAGACCGTTCCACGAAGTCACATCGAAGCCTTTCACCGTGTCCGCGATCGGGGGCGCGTCGGGCACGAGCGCGGAGCGTCTTCCGGTCGTGACGCCGAGCACCTTCACGCGCCCGGCGCTCACGTGCGCAATTGCGGTCGCGAAGTCCGCCACCATCACCGGCACCTCGCCGGAAATCACGTCGAGGATCGCCTGCGGACTCGACTTGTACATCACGCCGGTCATCGTAATCCGGGCCTGCGTGTTGAGGCTCTCGGCGGCGACGAGCGAGGTGCTGCTGGCCGAGGCGTAAGCGAGCTTGCCCGGGTTGGCGCGCGCATAGGAGATGAGTTCCGCCGTGGTCTTCACCGGGAGAGCAGGGTTCACCACGAGCATGAACGGCAGCGTAGCGGTGCGCGCGACCGGTTCGAAGTCCTTCACCGGATCGTATGGCAAGGACTTGTAGAGATGTGGGTTCGCGGAGTGCGTGGTGTTGGTCGCCATGAAGATCGTGTAGCCATCCGGCCGGCTGGTGGCGACGAACACGGCGGCGATCTGGCCGAACGCACCGGGCCGGTCTTCAACGACGACGTTCTGGCCGAGGCGCTGGCCGAGTTCGTGGGCCATGACGCGAGCCATGCTATCGGTCGCGCTGCCGGGGGCGAACGGAACGACCAGGCGGATGGGGCGGGTCGGATAGTTCGCAGGTTCAGCGGCAAGGCCCGGAGCCATCGCGAAAGCGCAGGCGGCCGCGCACGCCAGGAGCACTGCGCGCGCCCGCGTCGATGATTCAGGTTTGGACCGCACGATCCGGATGCTCCTCGTAGGGCGGCGCATAGATGACGAGCAGCCTGACCGGCGTATCGCTCAACACCGTGACGCTATGCGGCACGTCCGCCGGGAAGAAACAGCAGTCGCCGGGACCCAGATCGCAAACCTCGCCGCCGACTTCGGCCCGCGCAGCGCCTTCGAGCAGATAGCAGACCTGCTCGATGCCGGGATGTGCGTGCGGCATCGCACCCTTGCCCTTTTCGATGACACCCAGAATCACCTCGACCTGCTTTGCACCGACCGTCTCGGCACCGATCAGACGATGGTTGGTCGTGCCGGTGTGATTGGCCGGATGGTATCCGCGCACCTCGCCTGCTTTCACAAAGTAACGCCGTGGCACCGGTACGGGCATGCTCCGCTCCTGTGGGGTTCGAGGCTGCGACTATCCGGCACGCTCGAGCATCGGTCGTGGCCCGAGCGGACGGGGAGCGCCGCTGAAGCACAGACGTCCAGGGTCACGCCGCCGCCACCATCTCCCCTGTGAGCGGCGCCAAAGTGCCGTGCGCATCGAACGACCAGCCTCGGGCGGCCCCGACCAGTTCGAAGCGCTCCGGCTGCGCCTTCACTTCCTCGAGCATCGGTGCCGACACCTCGATCTCGGACAGGTGCAGCGTGTTGCGGACACGCACGACACGGCAGTGTTCAGGCTTGACGCGAACCACGGTCTTGATCGCGAGCGCGATGGCGTCGTGGTCGTTGTTCATGACGATGGGAATGGCGGCACCGTCCAGATTGCCGGCCGTGATCACGTTGGCGTAAGTGGAAGCTATGTCGAGATCGCGGAACAGGCGCATGGTCGTGACGTCCGCGCCGCCGATGCCCGTGGCGTTGCCGTGCGAGACCCGGGTCAAGCCCAGCACGACGATCTTCTTGATCAAAGGCTTCGGCGACCACTGCACGTTGCGACGATTGCGGCCGGTGATGTTCGGGTCGAAGCCGGCCCCGGAGATGTTCCAACCCATCTCTTCGATGACGAGCACGTCGATCTCGGCGAAGAACAGCCGGGGCATCATCTGCTTCGCAATAGACAGGAGTACAGGCTAGCGGGTCGCGAGCTGTTCCGACGGCACCAGTTCCACGTGCGCGGTCTCGTCGTAGGCGTTCTCGACGATGCCGACGCCGAAGAGCACGTTGCGGTGTGCAAGATGCACGTCGCGGATCTTCGGCAGCAGCTCGGGAAACCGGTCCATCCCATGCCGGTGGTAGGTCGCAGCGCCGACGATCTTGCCGATGCCGATGGACAGCATCTTGGTGAGTCCGCTCTCGGTCGCGCCGCGAAAGCCGGTGTGCGGTTTGATGCGGTTGATGACCACGATGCCGTCGGCCTCGGACGCGAACCGGTCCATGTGCACGGACGTTCCGTCTTCGAGATTGCCGACGATCACGGTGTCCATGGTCGCGCGGACCGGCGCGCCGGTGCCCTCTTCGGTGATGCCGTAGGTCTCGAGCACCTTGCGCTGGCCTTCGGCGGTGGCGGCCCCGTGGCTCCCCATGCACGGAAAAATGAACGGCTTCGCACCCAATGCCAGCAGTTCGGCTACGACCGTGCGGGCGATGAGCCCGATGTTGGCCACGCCTCGGCTGCCGCAGCCCACGGCGATCACCTGTCCCGGTTTCACCCGCGACCGGACTTCGGGCCGCAGGAATTCGCGCCGCACGGTGCCCGCGATATCGTCCAGGCGCGCAGGATCGAACTTCTGCCGCACTCGGGCCATGGGAGGCAGGGCGAAATCGAGCCCGCCGGCGATGCTCACTTCGATACGATCTGGAATCACGGTATTTCCTCCGGCCCGGGGTGACGCAGGCACCTCGTTCGAATCCACAGTACGCCATCCTAACGCGAGGGGCGGATCAAGGCGACCGGCACCTGCAGCCGCCGCCGGTTCGGCGTAGGTTCACGCGTCCCCGCCCGCTACCGTCCGACGGGCGGGCAAACCAACGACAACCACAGGGAGAGCATCGCCATGAAACGTACCGTTTCGCTCGTCATCGCAAGCACCGCCATCGCCGCCGCAGCCTTCGGGATCGGCCTCGCCGTCGGGCAGCAGACGCCTCCTTCCGCGAACAAGGGCGTGACCGTGAGCCCGCCGACCTTTCTCGAGCTGCCGAAGGAGATCGACAGCATCGACGGCCGGCAATTGCGGCTGCGCATCGTGACCATCGAGCCTGGGGGTGTCGTGGCAATACACGACCACAAGGGCCGCCCGACTGTCGCGCACCTGGTCTCGGGCGTACTGACCGAGCGGCGCGAAGGCGACTGGGTGAAAGTACACCAGGCGGGCGAGAGCTGGACCGAGGGCCTGGGCGTGATTCATTGGGCCGAGAACAAGGGCGATACCCCGACCGTCGTGGTCGCGGTGGACGTGTTCAAGCCCTGACGCTCAATGGCGCGCGGCGGCCGGCACCCTCTCGACGAACGCGTTGGTCCACGTGTCCCCCAGCTTGATGTTCGCCGCTGCGTCGCGCACCGAGGCGTCGCTCGATACGGTCATTCTGTACGACAGTTCCACACCGGCGGGCGCAAAGGCTCCGTCCGCTGAGTAGACCGACCGCAGCCGCTCGAGCGCGGCTGCGTAGACGGCGCGATCGCCCAGCGTGTACGCGGGCGGAATCGCCTTCATGACGTCGTCGGGAGCAGCCTTGCGCAGCCAACGCAGGGCACGAACCATGGCATTGGTCAGCGCCTGCACGGTGTTGGGATTCGCCTGGACAAACGCTTGCTTCGCATACAGGCAGGCCGAGGGAACCGGGCCACCGTAAACCGCACGCGCGCCGGCGTCCGAGAAGGTCTCATGGACTACCCGGATATCGCCCGACTTCTCCAGCATCACGATCGCAGGCTCGACGTTGGCGATGGCGTCGATCTGCCCGCCTCGACCCGCCGCCACTGCCGTGGCGCCCGTGCCGACGCCGACGACGGACACGTCCTCGGGGCGCAGCTTCACGGAAGCGAGCAACTGGTTCAGGAACGTGTGGGTGCTGGAACCCGGTGCGGTAACGCCGATCGTGCGGCCCTTGAGATCCTGCGGCCCGGCGTACGTGGCGAACTTGCCCTTGACCAATCCGAGTGCGAGCGCGGCGTTACCCTGGAGCACGAACGCCTGCACCTTCTGTCCCTTGGCCTGCATCTGGATCGTGTGCTCGAAACCGCCGGAGACGATATCGGCGCTCCCACCGATCAGTGCCTGCAGTGCCTTGGCACCTCCGGGAAAATCGAGGATCTCGACTTCGAGGCCTTCTTCCTTGAAATAGCCCAGACGCTCGGCCAGCGTCAGCGGCAGGTAGTAAAGCGTGGTCTTGCCGCCGACGGCGATGGTGAGACCGGGTTTCTCGGGAGCTGCGGCGGCGACGGACATCGCAACGATGAGCGCGGCAACCAGCACGACCAGATGCGACGTGAAGCCCTTCATTGGATACGACCTCCCTTCGTTCTTTCGCCGGGAGGCACTTCTCTCCGACTCCTCCCCGGCTTCGCCAACGGAGCGAAAGTGTAGTGCGCCGCCGTCCTTGCCGATTGCGGCGGCAGGCTAACGCTCGGGAATAAGTTCGACGATACTGGTGCGCTGAACCGCGGTCACGACGAGTTCCGAAATGCCGCGGTCGAAAGTTGCGAGTTTCCCTTGGTGGCGAGCCGCAAGACCGAGCAGGTACGCGTCCGTGACCTGCCGGTGTCCGACCAGCCGGCCGACGAACGGCGCGAGGATCTGCGGCACGCCCTCATCCGCAGGCCAGAAGCGATGATGCTCATGCCGCATGTTGGCCTGGAGCAGTTCCACTGCCTGCGCCGGATTGACCGCATCCTTCGAAAAGGCAGGGTCGGAGGCGATCCGGATGAACCCGGACTGGGTCACCACGGTCGTCGCCCAGCCCTGACGAGCCTTGCGCGCGAACCAGCGTTGCGCGGGCTCGTGATGCTCATGCGCCGGCCAGAACAGCGCGACCAGCACGTTCACATCGAGCAGAAAGCCGCTCACGATTCATCGGCATCGAGCCGTTTGACCATCGCAGCCGTGACTTTCGGTGAACCCGGTGACAGATCGACGACGAACAGACCGTTGACCTCGCGCGCCGCCCGACCCGCATCCAGCCCGCGCCGCACCAGATCTCCCACCGCATCTCCAAGGGAAATCGACCGCGCCTGAGCATATCTCTTCAGCAACGCGAGGACTTCGTCCTCCAGGGACAGTGTCGTTCTGGCCATCGGCATCTCCGGACACGAATTGATGCGATCATACCTCTAACAACATCAAACGCCTTTCATGATGCCACTCCAGAAGAAAACGCATCATCCGATCGGTTCCAGCTTCGGCACCACCTTGAACCCGATCGGCTTCACCTTCTCCGGCAGCACCCGTCCCTTGTGCGCGCGCACGCTAGCGAAGTGGCCGAGTTCCTTCCTGCCGAGCACGACTTCCTTCTCCTTGCCGCTGCGGCCGGTGCCGATGATCGTCAACGTGGGCTGATCCGACACGGTCACGGCCACCAGCTGCTCGCCCTTGTCGAGCCCCATCAGGATCAGTCCGCGTCCCTTCGGCTGGTACTTGAGTTCGGCGAGCTGAACCAGCAACAACTTGCTGCTTTCGGAAACGCAGGCGATGTACTTGCCGGGCGCGTCCGTGAACACGCACGGCGGCACCGGTGTCTCGCCGTCTTCGAGAGTCATGAACTCGCGCCCGGCGCGCCGGTTCGAAACCATGTCGGACAGCTTCGTGTGGAACGCATAGCCACCGCTCGAGGCAACCAGTATCTGCGTGTCGGGTTTGCCGGCGAGGCAATAGAGGATCTTCGCGCCGTCCTGCACTTCGACCAGCGAAGAAGCAGGCACGCCGTCGCCGCGACCTGAAGGCAGCGTGGCAGCATCGACCGAATAGGCGCGACCCTTCGAATCGACGAATACGACCGGATCGACCGTGCGGCACCGGATCAGGGTCTGCAGACCGTCGCCGTCCTTGAAGGACAACGCGGAGGCATCCACTTCCCAGCCCTGCCGCCCGCGGATCCAGCCGTTGCGCGAAAAGATCACGGTGAGCGCCTCGTCGATCACCGGCTTCGCCATGACCGCCTTATCGGAAGCCTCGATGATCGTGCGGCGCGCATCGCCGAAGGTCTTGACGTCGGCTTCGATCTCCTTGACCACCAGGTTCTCCAGCGATCTGCGCGAACCGAGAATCCTTTCGAGTTCCTTCTGCTCCTTGCGCTTCTCGGCCAGTTCCTTCTCGATCTTGATGTGCTCGAGCTTCGCGAGCTGGCGCAGGCGCATCTCGAGGATGTCCTCGGCCTGGCGGTCGGTGAGATCGAAGGCGCTCATCAGCTCTGCCTTCGGCTCGTCCGCATTGCGGATTACCTTGATGACGGCATCCACGTTGAGCAGGACGATCATCCGGCCTTCGAGCACGTGGATGCGTTCGAGCACCTGATCGAGGCGGAACTGCGAACGCCGCGTAACCGTCGCAAGGCGAAACTGCGTCCATTCGAGCAGTACCTGTCGCAGCGACTTTCCGGTCGGACGTCCATCGAGGCCTACCATCACCATGTTGATGGACGCGTTGCCCTCGAGGCTGGTCTTCGCGAGCAGAACGTTGACGAATTCGGTCTCGTCGACCTTCGCGGTCTTGGGCTCGAACACCAGGCGCACGGGATGGGTGCGATCGGATTCGTCGCGCGTCTTGTCGAGCAACGAGAGCATCAGCGCTTTCTCGCGCTGCTGCTCCGGTGTCAGCGACTTCTTGCCGGGCCTGGTCTGCGGATTGGTGAGTGCGTCGATCTCTTCCAGCACCTTGCGCGCCGAGGCGCCCGGCGGCAATTCGGTGACCGCCATCTGCCACTGCCCGCGAGCGAGACGCTCGATGGTCCAGCGCGCGCGGACCCGCACCGATCCACGGCCGCTCTCGTAGGCCGCGATCAGCTCCTGGCGCGGGGTGATGATCTGCGCGCCGCCCGGGAAATCCGGGCCCTGGATGTATTGAACGATTCCGGCCGTGTCGAGCTCCGGATCGCGGATCATCGCGATCGCCGCATTGCCGACCTCGACCAGGTTGTGACTCGGGATTTCGGTCGCCATGCCGACCGCGATGCCGGAGGCGCCGTTCAACAACAACACGGGAAGGCGTGCCGGCAGCACCGAGGGCTCCTGCGTCGAACCGTCGTAGTTCGGCACGAAGTCGACCGTGCCCTGGTCGAGTTCGGCCAGCAGCACTTCCGAGAATTTCGTCAACCGCGCTTCGGTGTATCGGTACGCGGCGGCCTCGTCGCCGTCGCGCGAGCCGAAGTTGCCCTCGCCATCGATCAGCGGATAGCGCATGGTGAAGTCTTGGGCGAGCCGCACCAGCGCGTCGTAGACAGACTGGTCGCCGTGCGGGTGGAACTTGCCGAGCACGTTGCCCACCACCGCAGCGGACTTGGTGCGCTTGGTGCCCGCGCGTATGCCGTTGTCCCACATCGAATACAGAATGCGGCCCTGCACCGGCTTCTGCCCATCGCCCACACGCGGCAACGCGCGGTCCTTCACCGTCGCGATTGCGTACTGCAGATACTGCAGCGAGGCATAGCGCCCGATCGGGAGCGCGTCGCCGAACTCGCCGGCCATCGGTGCGAAATGCGGGGGTAGCCGGCCGTCGCCGCCTCCGCCACCGGCAGGCGACTGTGGCGGCTTCGGCATTTCTTCCTTCGGCGGCGCTTCGGCCACTGCGGCGTCGCTAGCCTCGTTGTCGAACAGATCCCTCTGGTCTTCCATGCTTGCGTCCTTACTTTCCATCCGGCACCACTTCGAATTCCTGCGTGACGATGTCGCGCACGCCATCGCTCACGATGAAGCGCCATTTGCCGGGGACGAGTTGCCAGTCGTTGCGCAGCTCATGGCCACCGCACCAGCGGCCGCGGCCGTTCATCACCTGCACCATGTGCGGCGCGTTCCAGCCGTTGGTCTCGATGCCGTTGGGTTGCGTGAGCAGCGGATGCCGCACCAGTTCGGACAGCATCGCCTTGCCGTTCACTTCATTGAGTCCGCTCAGATCGGCACAGAAGCCGAAGCGCGATCCGATGCGCGCCGGGATGCGCTTCGTCTGCTTTTCGAGTTCGGGCTTGCCGTCGACGATCTGGTAGAGGCCGAACTCGGTGATTTCGCCGGAAGGCGTGCCCTGCGCCGCGGCGACGACCGGAACCATCGCGACCAGGGCCGACAGCAGCATCGCGTTTCTCATGAGATGTCCGCATCCACCAGATTGCCATACGTCTCCATCCACTCCCGCCGCTGCGAAGCGTTCTCCTTCGCCATCATCATGTTGAATATGTCGTTCGCGATCTCGAGCTGGCCGTCTTCCACCAGCACCGGCAGCATGCGGCGCGTGTCGGGATTCAGCGTGGTTTCCCACAACTGCTCTGGGCTCATCTCGCCGAGCCCCTTGAACCGGCTCACGGCCCATGCGCCTTCCTTCACGCCTTCGTCCGCGAGTTTCTCCTCGAGGCTCAGGAGTTCCTGCTTGTCGAGCGCGTAGAGCTTGCGCGCAGGCTTGTTCTTGCCGTGCGCGGGCACGTCGATGCGAAACAGCGGCGGCTGGGCGACGTACACGTTGCCCTTCTCGATCAGCTTGGGGAAGTGCCGGAAGAACAGCGTCAGCAACAACACCTGGATGTGCGAGCCGTCCACGTCGGCATCCGCGAGGATGATGATCTTGCGATAGCGCAGCCCCGATAGATCCGGACTGTCGCCCGCCTTGTGGTGGTCCACCCCTGCGGCGAGCGCGATAGCCTCGATCTCCTTGTTCGCGTAGAGCGTGTCGGGAGAATCCTGCCAGGTGTTCTTGGGCTTGCCCTTGAGCGGCAGCACGGCCTGGAATTCTTTGTCGCGCGCCTGCTTCGCAGAACCTCCGGCGCTGTCGCCTTCCACGATGAACAGTTCGTTGCGATCGGGATCGTCCGAAGCGCAGTCGGTCAACTTGCCCGGCAGCACCGCCACGCCCGAGCTCTTGCGCCGCTCCACTTTCTGCGCCGCACGGGTGCGCGCCATAGCCTGGCGGATGACGAGTTCCGCGATGCGCTTGGCCTCGTCCACGTGCTGGTTCAGCCAGAGATCGAACGGGTCCCGCACCATCTGCGCCGTGAGTTTCACCGCATCGCGCGAGATCAGTTCGTTCTTTACCTGGCCCTTGAACTGCGGATCGAGCATCTTCACCGACAGCACGAAGTTCGCGCGCGACCACACGTCCTCGGGCACGACTTTCAGCCCGCGCTGACCCATGGCGTGCAAGTCGATGAAATTGCGCAGCGCGTTGTAGACGCCTTCACGCAGACCGGACACGTGCGTGCCGCCGAGGCGCGTGGGAATCATGTTGACGTAGCTCTCGTTCACCAGCTCGCCATCGGGTGTCCACGCGATCGCCCACAGCGCGCCCTCGCCTTCCGCGAAACTGTCCGATTCGGACTGTGCCGTGACATGGCGCTCGCCGAAGAAGCTGGATGCAACCGGATCGCCCCCCGCCATAGCATTGCCGAAATAGCCGCGGATGCCCTCGGGAAAATGCCACTGCGTCGTCTCGAGCTTGCCGTTCTTCTCGATGTGCAGCGTGAACTTCACTCCCGGCAGCAACATCGCCTTGGCCCGCAGCAGCGCGGCGATATCGGTCGGGACGAGCCTGGGCGAGTCGAAGTATTTCCCGTCCGGCCAGAAACGCACTCGGGTACCCGACTCTCGCGGGCCCGCATGGCCGGTCTTCCGGAGCGGCTCCATCAGTTGTCCGTTCGGGCCGAACACGATGCGCCAGGCGGCGCCGTCGCGCTTCACGTCCACTTCGAGCTTCGTGGACAGCGCGTTGCTCACGCATACGCCCACGCCATGCAGACCGCCGGCGATGCGATAGACCGCGTCCTTGTCGGTCTTGCGGAACTTGCCGCCCGAATGCAGCGTGGTGAAGATCACCTGCACCGCCGGCACCTGCTTCTTCGGGTGGATGTCCACCGGAATGCCGCGGCCATCGTCCACTACCTCGGCGGAACCGTCCTCCCACAACGTCACCGAAACGCTCTTCGCAAAACCGGCGAGACCTTCGTCCGCCGAGTTGTCGATAATCTCGACCAGCGCATGGTTGGGGTTGACCGGGTCCGTGTACATCCCGGGCCGGTGCAGGATCGGCGAGAGATCCTCGAGGATCTCAATGTCTTCCGCGGTGTACGCGCTGTCTTTCCTTGCCATCTCTGTCCTTGCCGCTCTTGTCTCTCGATAGGACCTGGTGCACCGGATGGCGCTGCCCGACGGCCGCCGCAACCTTCGGCAGCGCATCGGAACGATCGGTCCCCAGGCGTTTGCGCAACTCCCGGATGGCCACGATGCGGACCTCTTCGGGTCCGCCGCGGATCGCATCCACGAGCGCGAACAACTCGTGCAATACCGGATCGCGCGTGGCCGCGACCGGCACCGACTTGTACAGCGGTTCCAGCGCCACGCCCCGCACGTCCCCCGACGGATCGGGCCACACGGCCGGCGGCTCGGCGCTCGGCGGCAGCAGACTCACCAGCGGCGCGGCGGATTCGGCCGTGGGCATGCCCTGAACCAGCCCGCCGCGCTCCGCCGACCAGACGTAGCGCACGCCGTAGACGAGCAGCTCGTCGAGCCCCTTGGCATCGGGCACCCCCCAGCCTTCATCGAGTCGCAGCAGCCCGGCATCCGCCGAGCGCTTGACCGCCGCGTGCACCTCCGAAGCCGACATGCCCAGTTCCCAGGCGAGCTGGGTGTAGCTCCACGGCTCCGGGCCGCGAGCCACGATCTTGAGCAGCAGGCAGACGTCTTGTGGCTTCAGCATGGTGCCCGCATTCTATTCGCGAATCGCGAATGGCGAAAAGAATCGATACCTCAACGCTCGTCGCTGAATGACGACGCTTCATGGCCTTGAGTTACGATCCATCGTCCGCCAAACATACAGCTACCAAGGAGCGCGCTCTCGCATGCCTGGTCTGGCAAATCCACGGATCCTCGCTGCTTCTGACCGGAACTCAAGTCGCCAGATCTTGCGCAGGCGCGGCCGCTGCCGAAGGACCTGAAAGACATGACTCAGGATAATGACGCCGACGGATCTCTTCTGGCACAGGGGTTCGATGAACCCGCCACCTGTTTCGAAACACCAACTCACGCCTTCATCGCCGCCCAATAGTCCTGCTTCGATCGAAACGTGGAAACCACACATGAACAAGAAGCCGCCGTCGAATGGATGGTGAGATCTTTCTACCAGCGCGGCCTCGCCGACCACGTGCTCGGCCCCATCTTCCGCGCTGCCATCGAGGATTGGGAGCACCATATCCCGATCGTTGCGGACTTCTGGTCGAACTCGCTCTACGGCACCAGCCGCTACCAGCGCAACGCCTTCGCGCCGCACATGAAGCTCGCTTTCGAGCCGGAGGCGTTCGAGCATTGGCTTGCGGCCTTCGAGCCCGCCGCCCGCGACGCCCTCCCGCAGCAAGACGCGGAGAAGGCGATTCGATTTGCGCGCCACATGGCGCAGAGCTATCGGGCCGGGCTGTCTCCGTTTACCGGCGCTGACGGTCGGCCTGCGCGGGTACCGATCAGGAAGTAATACCTGTCGACCTAAGCACGGACTCCGGGGACGAATCCGCAAACGCCACGATCTCGCCCTCGGTGATCGCGAGGTCCGGCAGACTGGAGCGTATTGCACCGGACATCTTCAGGCCTGCCTGACTGGGGCGCTCCCGGCAACGACATATGACATATGCTGTAGGTATTCGATTGCTGGCAGAACCCGCCCTTGTTCCAGTCCGGCTGGTTCGTCGAGTCGCTCTTCACCCGGACGCTGGTCATTCACGTCATCCGAACCAACAAGATCCCGTTCCTCCAGAGCCGGGCCAGCTGGCCGCTCATTCTCACCTCGGTAGTCATCGTCGCGCGGCGCCGGGCTGGCGGTTTCGCCCCTCGCCGACGCGCTCGGGTTTGTCCCGCTCCCTTCGCCGTACTGGTTGCTGCTGGCGATCATATTGTTGTGTTACGTTGTCCTGACCCAGTTGATCAAGAGCTGGTTCTACCGCAGGTTTGGCGATTGACCGGAATAACCATCGACTTTTGGCCAGCGGTTGGCCGCCTCCGTGCCACGCCGCCTCAACCGCCGTCCGCGTTGCGCGCGATGAGGACCGCATTGGTGCCCCCGAAAGCAAACGAGTTCGACATTACGGCCAGCGGTGCGACGCCGCTCCGCGCTCGGCCGGGCACGTAATCCAGATCGCATTCGGGGTCGGCCAGGCGCAGATTGATGGTGGGCGGAAGGATCCTCCGTTCCATCGCCAGTACCGCAGCTGCGAATTCGATCGCTCCGGCAGCGCCGAGCAGATGGCCGTGCATGGACTTGGTCGAACTCACCGGTACGTGTGGCGCGTGGCTCCCGAACACCTGCTTCATCGCCGCCGTTTCAACCGCATCATTGGCGAGGGTGGCCGTGCCGTGGGCATTGATGTAGCCAATGTCCTGAGGCTGCAATGCCGCGGCGGCGAGCGCGCGCCGCATCGCCGCTGACTGGCCCTCGACCGTGGGCCGGGTGATGTGGGCGCCGTCGGTGCAAAGCCCATAGCCCGCGAATTCCGCGTGGATGTGGGCGCCGCGCGCCCGCGCCCGCTCCCATTCCTCCAGCACCACGACGGCCGCACCCTCGGCGAGAACGAGGCCCGTCCGGTCCTTCGAGAACGGCTTGCACGATGCCGCCGGGTCCGAAGGATCTTCGGTCGCCAGCGTCTTCAGTGCGTCCCATGCGACCAGCGTTCCGAACGAGAGCGGCGCTTCGCTGCCCCCGGCCAGCATCAGGTCCACTTCGCCATTCCGTATCCGTTGTGCCGCTTCGCCTATGGCCACGGCCGATGACGAGCACGCCGTCGAGAACGTCAGATTGGGACCGGCCAGGCCATACTCGATCCCAATCCATGACGCTGCCGCATTGGTCATCGCCATCAGCACGCTGTACGGCTTGACCCGCTCGGTGCGCTTGGCGTAGAGCGTGTAGTAACCGTCGTCGGTGGTCTCCGCCCCGCCCATGCCGGTCCCGAGAAAAACGCCGCTGCGCTCACGATCGACATCGTCCCGGACGATGCCCGCGGCGCGAACCGCCTGCTCGGCCGCGACGAGCGCGAACTGGCTGACGCGATCGAGCATGCGCAGTTTCGGCCCCGAAAAATGGAGCGTGGGGTCGAATGCAACGGCGCCGCCGATGTGCGTGCGCGCCGGCTCGCACCAGTCGACGCCGCGGCGCTTGGCCGTCGGGCCGGTCAGCCGCGCGATGCCCGAACAGCCGCGGGTCAGGCTGGCAAAGAATGCTTCGACGTCATTGCCCAAAGGCGTGATGACGCCGATGCCCGTGACGGCCACCCGTCTCAAGCAGGCGCTCCCTCATCGCCGACGAGGCGCTGTTCCGCGACCAGCCTGTCGATATAGGCAACCAGGTCGCCGACCGTTCTCAGGCTCGCCTGCGCCGCCGGCTCCGACGGCACCGTCACCTTAAATTCATCCTCCACCTCAAACAGCACGTCGATGACGGCCAGCGAATCGATTTGGAGGTCCCCCAGCCTAGCTTCGGGCGGCAGCGCTGCAGGCTCAAGATCGAAGTTCTTTTTGAGTATGCGATGCAGGGTCTGCAGTGTCGTCATCCAGATTCTCCGTTAGTCAGGTGCGCAACGGTTGTCACGGTAGGCCAGGGCCGCGGCGCACGGTCAGCGATTGGTTATCCCGGCCAGGCGACGGCCCGTCGGCTGTGCAATGGATCGGTCTTGCCGCTCCAGCGCGCGCCCAATGCCAGCACGGATGGGAACTGTTCCATCACGGCAACGGTGATGCGCGTGGAAGACGGCCGCATGAACAGGTGCGCATACAGCGCCGCGGCATACAGGCGTGGCGAAAAATTCCGGCGCCAGGCGCTGGCATAGTCACGCCGGATGGACGCCAATACCGCGGGCGTCAGCGTCGAACCTCGATGCGCGATCAAGCGCTCGCACAACAGCGACGCCGACTGGATCGCCATGCTGATTCCCTCGGCAACAATGGGATGCGCTTCGGCGGCGGCATTGCCGACGGTGAAGAGGCCGTCGGTGCCGAAGCCGTGGATGCCGGGCCGGATCGGACCTGCGGCCAGCCAGGCGCCGTCCAGCGTTGCCGCCGATAGCGCTGCGGCGACACCGGCGCAATGCGCGCCGATATGCGCGAGCACCGCCGCGCCCGCCCGGTGCTGCGGCCACCGCGTGCGGCAGGTTTCGAGATGATCGCGGCGGATGCAGCACGACAGGCTGCTCCTGCCCCCTCGGGTGTGCACCATGCCGCCATAGCCGCCGGGGAAGGCGAGGAGCGGCATCAGATCGGCTGGAAGATCGACGCCCCGGAAATGCGCCTTGAATCCCAGCAGGTCGGATGGCCGCGGCGGTCTCCGGAAGTCCTGCGTGGGCAACGGCCCCGATTCCCACGAACCGTGCGCGGCGATCAGCAGGGGCGCGCGCAACGTGCGCAACTCACCGCTGCCGCGTTCTTCGACACTGCAGGTATAGCCAGCGGCGTCCATCGCGTATCCCGCGAGCGCCCACGGCTGCCAGATTTTCGCGCCGGCCACGCAGGCGCGCTCCAGCAACACAGTGTCGAGGACTTCGCGGCCGACCGCACCGCCGCCGTCGACTTCGCCTTCGCGCAGCGGCGCCAACGCCGCCGTAAGTTGCGCGATCCCGGCAAATACGCCGACACGTCGAACGTTGGGGCCGCCACTCCGTTTCAGCGTATCGGCGACACCGAGCTTGCGCAAGAGCGGCCAGGTTGTTGCGGAAATGAACTCTCCGCAGACCTTGCGGCGGGGAAAGGTTGCTTTTTCCACCACCGCGACGCGCTGCCCGGCCTGCGCGAGCAGGATGGCGGCAGTGGCACCAGCAGGTCCGCCGCCGATGATGATCGCATCGTATTCGGGACGCATGGGTTCAGGCACTGCCACGAATCGCCAGCAGACAGTGGCTGAACAGTCGCGCCGGATACTCATGCAGACGCCAGCCACTCTCCTGCGGCCACGCTGCCGTCAATTCCTGGCCGCGAAATCCCGCGTGCACGCTCAGCACCGCGTCCTCGCGTGTGACCGGGCCCGCGCCGAGCAAGCCGACCATGTGGCTGCCTAACAGCGGGACTGCGCTGCGCCTGGGCTCGCAGCAAAAGAAGACGAGCGTGCGCGCGGCGATCGCGCTGAGGAGCCGGGACAAGTCCAGCGGCGGGAAATGATGGACGAAGAGATTGGCGACGATGATGTCCCACTGCACGGCTATTGGCTGTTCCAGCCAGTCGAACACGTCCGCGATGACCACCGATGGCGCCCACCCCACTGCGCGCAGGCCTTCCAGCGTTCGTTCCTCGACGACGCCGTGGCGATCGAGCAGAGTGACGGCGACGCCGGGCCACAGTGCTGCGCGGCGCTCTGCGAGGCGCAGTAGCATCGAGCCGTCGCCGGCGCCCAGTTCCAGTATCGTGCGCGGCGAACCGCCAGCCGCGCGATCGAGTGCGCGCAGCAGGATGGGAAGGGTGCCGATCGCGTGATGCAGACGCCGCAGGTCGCGCCGCGAGCGCTGTGCGGCAGGATCGTCGGCGCTGAGCGCATCGAGCGCTTCCGGCTGCACCCGCCGCGGCATATTCCGGTCGCTACGCACGGGGCGAGTGGATGCTCATGCCGCCTCGAGCAATGCGCCGTGGCAACTGAAGCCCGCGCCGAACGACGACATCCACCACCAGCCGGGCGGGGCATTGTCCCGCAGCGCGGCCTGCAGCACGTAGTACACGAAGGCGCTGCTCATGTTGCCGTACTCGCGCAGCATCGCCGCGCTGTAGCGCAGCTCGCCATCGTCGAGTTGCAGCGTCTTCTGCAGCGCGAGGAGTACGTCGCGGCCGCCCGCATGCATGATCCAGGCGGCGATGTCGTCCGGTGCAAGACCGGCGGCGTCGAGCACCCGCTGGAGGACTTGCTGCGCATGATCGGCCGCCAGCCGCGGAACCGGCCGCGTCAGGATGTTGCGCAGCATGCCGTGCTGCGTTTCGAACTTGAGCGCATCGCGTTCGGCCGGATTGGTCAGCGATCCGAAGGCATGCCATGCGATGCTCCGGCGTCCGGGATCGGGACGCTGCGACAGCACGGCCGCGCCCGCGCCGTCGCCGAACAGGCAGGCACTGATCAATACACCGGGATCGTCGTCCAGGTACATTGCGGCGCTGCTCACCTCCACGCACACCGCGAGCACATGGCGGCAGGTTCCACCCGTCAGCAGCGCTGCGGCCAGCCGCCAGTTGGGCAGCGCCGCCGCGCAGCCCTGACCGACCAGGTCGAAGGCCAGAACATCGGATCGCAGGCCCAGGCGTTCGATCACGTGGCTGGTGAGACCGGGGCAGAGATAACCGGTGCAGGTGCTGATCACGATCGCGTCGATCTCGCGCGCCAGCAGGCTGGCGTCGGCCAGCGCCGCACGCGCGGACTCGGCAGCGAGCGCGGGCGCATGAGTAAGGAATCGCTGGTGCAGCGTATCAGGGTCGATCCGGAAGACATCGTGGAGGCCATCCAGTGCCAGGGTCCGGGCCTCGATGCCGTTATCTTTTGTGAGCACCGTCTCGGCGATCATGTGTGAGCGGCGGTCGAGCTTGCGGAACCACTCGGAGCCTTTGAACGAATCCCAGCACTCGGCCTTGGTGTAGCGGTGCGGCGGATTGGCAGTCCCTAATCCAACGACGAACATGCGGGCTCCTGTCCGGATCACGGCCCCGGCAGGGATCGCTGGCAACGACGTTACAGCCGAAGTGGCGTGGGCCGCAACCGACAATACTGCGGGGGGTGACGGAAACGTATTCCCCGGTTCGTCAGCGGAATTTGTGGGCGAATTTCGGTCGTTCAACGGACGTTGAGTGGTTGAGAAATCGGTAGAGCTTTCTGCAGGTGGCGTCGAAGGCGTTCTGTTCGGCCTCGGAAATGCGCGGCCAGATGAAGGGCCCGCCGTCCTCTTCGACCAATTGGCGGATCAGCTGGTCGATGGGCAATCGTTGGAGGTCGGGCTCGCCTTGGCGGCGCCGGATCATCTCGCCGCCGAGCTGCCAGAGGTTGCGCCGGTCGCGATCGAAGGTTGTCTTGGATGCCTTGCGGCGCGATAGATCGAGCAGGAAGGGCTTGAACGTGGCGACGATGGCGGCACCGGCAGCGAGATCGGCCGCTTCGTATTGCCAGCGCATCGGCCAATCGTCCAGGTCCGGGCATGCTTGGAGCAGCAAAGCGGTGTCTTCGGATGGGACAATTCCGAAGAAGTTATCCAGACTTTCGGCCACCAGCCCGAGGCCGGCACATACTCCGAACGGTTTCCCGTGCGTGAAATTCACCATCTCGAGTCTCCCTGGGTTCTTTGGGTCCATCCACGCGCGCTCGGCCGAACCGATCGCAACCGAAGAATCCGGCGCGTCTTATAACAATAGGGTAACGGCAAACCAAAACCTTTGATCGGCATCAAACCTTGCGACGCAAGATTGCGGGTACAAAGACACTTGAACCGAAGGCATGCGCGGGGGTCCTTTTGTGCACGTAACGGTCATTGTGGAATCTTGCCGAATATGAGGTCTTCGGTTGATGCAGTGTTGACTTGCGCCGTCATGGATTTTTTTCGTCCTTGCGACACCGAATCGAGTGAGCGGAGCATCATGATCAGAGGTCATCGCCGGCTTCGACCGATGCAGCCTGGGTTCCCGATTGGCACCGCGACGCTTGACGCAGCCTGATCCCGAGCCGCGAGCTGTGCAGGGGGCGGGAGCTGATTCCGTTTTGGCCTCGATCCCGCGCGACGGCGACCCGCTGCGCATCCTCGTTGCGGCGCTGCGCGAGCCGTCGTGCTACT